>OGHR01000467.1_pt1 | contig 38926 bp, 49 predicted proteins | sample 1571621 | NCBI WGS metagenome assembly OGHR01 (sample SAMEA2582038, study PRJEB24529) | metagenome | biome: Human gut stool | place: China | collected 2011
AAAGGGACTACGTGGTTGTGCGTAGTCCCTAATGATACTTCTTGTGCTGTAAAGCCCTGTGGAGGTGTTGTACAAGAAAGGTATTCACTATGAACGTACCCTACAGTGTGTGGTAGTAGAGGACTTTCCCCGGTATCCTCTGCTCCACACTTGTAGACTATCATAAGTGTTACCTCTAATTGCATATTGTCTTTATTTATTTTTAGAAAATACTTGACAAAAGCTTCTCACTGCGTTCCGTTGGATATTATAGATTTGCGCTTCACTATAATTCATATCCTCAATGACCTCTTTCATGCTCATCCCAAAGTAGTATCTGTTCTCTAAGAACGTACGCTCAATGTCATTAGGTATCTTACATATCAATGTCCATAGTTCATACCGTTCCTTAGATAGTATGCGGAATTCATTATTAAGGTCACGCTGTGCAGTGTTTAAGTTAAGTTGTTGTTCTGGTGTATTCGACCGTTCGTCTTGTGCTTCCACCTCCAGGCGTTGTAGATGTGACTCAATGTCTTTCATTCGCCTACGACTATTCAGTAACCGTTGTAGCTTCCTAACCCCAGGATGCTTACTCCCAGTACATGACTTAGTATTCATAGGCATCACCTAAGATAACTTATGATGAGGAGCCAACACTTCCTCTGAATCAAACTTAAGAGTCGCACTCTTACATTGATCATGAACGGCAAGCATCATAGCATTAACCAATAAGGGGATATGCTTATCATCTTTAGAGAACTGCTTAGCAATGGCAGTTACCAATTTAGTAGCCATATAGATTGCCGTAGTAGGGTTTGTATTTTCAATAGTGATATTACATGTTTCTGCATCATTGTTAGACTCAACAATAATACGCGCTGTTTTATCTTCCATAACAGGCCTCCTATACTTCTTGCCATTCTTTTAAGATTTCACTATATCGATACATCGTGATATTAGTAAGCTGATACGCAGCATCGTTTAAGTTGTACCGATTAATCCACGCACGGTAGACATCGGTTAAGTAGTCTTGTAGCTCAGCCTTTTGGTTAGGGGTAACCACATTGTCATGAAGGTAGTACACCTCATCACCTTGGTCTACCTCTTCTTGACATCGCTTGATATCATTACTAATCACTTCATCTACGTTGATGTGACCTGGGTATGGTACAGCACGACCGATTACAATGGTCATACCTTCACATGGTTTACATTGTGCTGCTATCCAATGTAACTCCTTTAATGCTTCGTCCCAGGTATCACACGCCATAATATATTCATGACGATCTAATGTGACGTATCCGCCAAATAGTGGTTTCATTTCATCACCTCATTAATGTACCTATCCAAATACCACCGTGCTTTCTTAAGGTCCTCTAGCTTATCGCCTTTAGAACCGGCACGTGCAACATACTTAATAACATTCCCTAAATGGAACGATAGACCTTGGTCTTCAATGAAGTCGATAACTTCAATCTTGCCACGGTTATAATGTGAAGGATGGTTAATCGCATTAGTGATGCGGTTAAGCTTTTTATCAGTAGTAACATCATATAAGTCTTTAACACTATCACCCGTAATATAAGACTCAGTAGTTTCCGTTTTGGAAATAACTGGAGCAACTTTATTAACCTTTTTAGATGGATTATCTTTAGGCGATACCTTCTTTTTAGGTTTATTTAATTCTGCTCGGCATGTTGGACAGTTAACTGCTGGTCTACCTTTACCTGTCTGCTCGAACATCTTCCCACAGTTCTTACACTTAGCCATAACTTTCTCCTTCACATCCTCTTTAGGTAGTTCATCTTTAGCAGGAGTTGATGGTTTATCCTTATTAAGAATAGCCATTAACTCATCAGTAGCACATTGTTTACAGTACTGCTCATCTTTTTTAGCTAAGAATTTACGATTACATCTAATACATGTTCTTGCAACTGGCATTGTATAACCACCTTTCTATATATGGTTCATGGCTATCCATTCTTCTAATATGAAGATAGCTTTGCCATGTTTTTGAGCATATTCAAATTCCCCTTTACATCCACGACTTGATTGCCAGTCTGGACATAATACTAAAATATCACAATGACTAAGTAACCCTAAGCAAATATCTAATCCTTTTTGGTAATCATCACCAGTCAGATATACATACCCATAATTATGGATAGGTGATACGTAGTCATGCTTTACATCATGCAGTACCAACTCACCCATGATCATATCAATCTTTTTATAGTTGCTCTCTTTGCCACCAAATGGGTGAGCAACATATACAAGTTTTTTATTCATAGACTCAACCTTTCACTGTAGTTCCTCTAACGTTTCAATATGAACCCATATCCCTGTGACTGGGTTCCAATACTTTTCAGTAACTTCACTACACACCTGGGCATCATCATTCCAATAGTTAAGTGAAGTCATGCAATCTTTAAATAACTTAATAAGATTATCCGTATCAGGCTTAGTGGTTTTCCATTGAGCCTTCTTGCAGTTAGCCTTACCAAAGCACCACTTGGTAACCAATCTTATCGGACCTTGTATTGGATCCGCAGGAGTATGTGGAGCAAGTTCCTCTGTGAATAACTTCCTAATCGCTTTCACATCTGCCGACTCATAGAACCTTGGTGTACCATTCTTAACAGTCACCCTTTTCTGTTGATGGGTGCCTGTTGGAACTTTACGAAGAGGAATAAAGAATTCAATCACCATTCTTATCACCTCTCATAGCCTGGTATAAAGCACCACCCTGTACACTTACTACCATCGTTCATAGTTACTCGTAGTCGTACCCATAATTCATGGTGCCAGTCACTCGATATAATTGGATCCCAAACCATATTTATTACACTTCCTTAATCTATGTCTAATACGCTTAATATTGTTACCAATATAAGCGCCTACATCACATTGCAAGTTACGTTCTTTAAGTTGTCTATCCATTCTAGCTTTGTACATTATGTAGCTAACACATGTACCATGACAGCCAACTGTACGCAGCTCACAATTCTTACATGGAGTTTTCATACAATCACTCCTTAATGTAGTCAGCAATCTTATAGGTTTTTGTTTCTTGTACTACAAATGCTCGATTCTCATAACTATAACGCTTTTCCCATGCTTGGAATACTTTTGTTAATTCTTCACTTAGTTCGTCGATGTGTTCATTTTTAACGTCTTTCATGTAATCATCTGACCATTCAGCGATTTCATCATTTAAGTTATAATCACATACATTCCAAATAACACGCTCGCCGTCTACCTCTGGTACATATCGGTATGGATGACCAACTTCTATTGTTGTTTGTAATAACTCCTCTCGACTTAAAGCACCAAAATCGCCGTAGTTGTATTCGTTATCTACATAATCTGCAATAGCCATTTCAATACTGTCTTGTGGTTCACCAGCAATTTCATCATCAACCCAACAATACTTTGTTTTATCTTTAACTAACATAAATTCACCCTCTAACATTTCTTTCAAATATATTCATACCCACCTCCGAATGAAGGAAGAAAAAATCGTTATGTAAGGTAAGAGAAATTTTAAAGGAGGAGGGTAGAAAGGGGAGACTTTAGTCCCCTTTTTACCCCTTTGAAATTTTTCTCTTACATCGGGAAATTAGGAAAGAAAAACCTATATATATATATAAGGTGTTTCCTCCCTATTGTTAACCCTCCAGCCTGTCTATAAGTTCACCTAATTCAACTTTATAAATTGGCATTTCTTTTAAATAGTTTCTTACGGTTCTTTCACTGACATTCATAATCTCGGCTACCCGTTTTATATCTGCTCTATTACCAAAGTTACTTTCAGCCGCAGCAATATTAAACGCATCAACTAATTGCTGTTTCTTTTTCTCTTTAGCTGACTGCTTAGCCTTGTTCATTTTATTAAGACCTTTTTCTTGAGCATCTTTAAACATAGCCATTGATAAGAAGCCACTATCATCGACCTTATGAATTGGATATTCAAACCATAGATCAACAGGTTTGAACCGAGGGAACTCACGGAGCGTACCTTCCATTCTCCATGCAGTACATTGGCTAGTATCAACTGGAGCACCTTCAAGTTTGTTTTCATCGAGGTTCTCAGCTTCAATTTCTAGTAAGTCAATCAATGCATCTGGGTCACGAGCAAATACACCGGAACCGGATGCACGGTCCATAGACCGCTTACCAGTTTGGTTACCCTTAGAATGGTGGTGACAATAGATGACTGCACATTTAAGTTCAGTACATACCTTGTCAAATTGGTTACAGAAGTTAGCCATTTGGTCTGCGCTGTTTTCATCACCAGTAATTACCTTGTAGATAGGGTCAATAATGATAGCCTTGTACCCTTTCTTTTCAGCCCTACGGATTAGCTTAGGTGCTAATTGGTCCATCGGTAATGACTTGCCACGTAGGTTCCAAATGGATATGTTATCTAAGTTATTTGGCGCCTGGTGTAGTGCATCGTATACATCTTTAAATCGATGTAAACATGACGCACGATCAAGTTCCAAATTTACGTAGAGTACTTTACCTTGCGCACAGTCAAATCCGAACCACGGTCTACCTTCTGCAATAGAGATACATAATTGGATAAGTGCGAAGGACTTACCGGCTTTAGATGGACCGGCGATTAACATCTTATGACCTTCGCGAAGGATACCATCAATTAAGCTAGGTGCAAGCTCCGGCATATTATCCCAAAGTGCTTCTAAATCTTCTGGTTCAGGTAGGTCGTCATTGACAGTGGCTATCCATTCTTCCCATTCTTTGAAGGACTCTTTACCAATATTCGTAGCGATTAAGAATTGAGGTTTACCAGCACGCATTACGCCAGGCATACGTGATAATCGGCTAGGGTTTTTATTTTGTTTATCAACCTTAAACCCATTTTTCTGTACGATTTGGTATAAGAAATCTACTCGATTACGGTACTCGGAATAATCATTAGCATCGATATGTACGATAGCGTGGATACTTTTACCGCCACTATATACCATAGCTGCGATAGGTAATTCTAACTGCTCTAGGATGGCTTTTTGTTTACCGAGTTCCATATTGTCAGACTCGATAAGTGCAAATTTAAAGGATGATACATTATCATTCTTAACTCCTTTCCCATCTAATGCATTAAATCGTATCCATGCACCCGCTTCTTCATCGAGAGTACCTATTGCATCATCAACCTTTTTATTAGCTCTCAGAGCGTCTAAAATTTGATTTTGCGTGCGACCATAACTACCTTTAGTTGGAGACTTAATCTCGGTACCATCCTTATCTTGATGGACATACACAGTGTTTACGTAGCCGACATAATCGTCTGGTTCAAACAATGCTTGAAGGTACTTTGTTAAGTCTTCCACTCGTTGTTCTTGAGGATAGTGCTTTGGAATATCAATGTCAGAGGCTTCTACCCATGTCTTATCAATAATTGTGTATGGATCTGGATTCGCCATAACCATAGTTCCGAATGGAATCGCTGTTGCACCCCATTGAGTACTGCGGTTAGATGTCCACCCATTCTCCTTAGCCATCTGAGTGATAGTGGCCCCTGTAATTTGTTTACCAGTGTAAGCACCAAACGAATTCCATTTAGCTTCACATTCACCAGGATGGAATCGTTCACCGTCATTAGATGACCATTCTTCCCATACAAACATTGGATATCCTTCATGGTGAAGTGCAAGGCCTACGTTTAGCCATTCTTCGTAGGAGCAATCGACTGGGTCGATAAACTCCAATACTTCTCTTAAATCCAACTTTTTCTGTTCCATTTGCACTCCTTTATGATGGTTGGTACGTTGCAGGTTTAACTCCTTTCGGTATTCTCCAACCACTAGCACTAATTCGGCTTATCATGTTAGAGGCTTGGGTATTAGTCCAAGTGCCAACATTCTTAAAGCCTTTGTTTTCTAAAAATCTAATTTGCTTTGGAGTAGATAACCCCTCCGCTTTACGTTTGTGTAATCTATCAATGAGCATGGATGCTTTGCCGGCATCCTCGATAGTATCCGGATTAAGTCCAAACTCTTCGATAGTTTTCTTTTGTTTATCCGTAATGCTTGATACTTGCCATCCGAAGGTAGGTACATAATGAGTTAGATCCTCAGCTTGAATAGAGAATTCAAACTGTAATGGGTCTACTAATTTAGCTTTTTTCTTACGCATTGCTGCAAGCTCTTTAGCTAGTGCAGCTTCACGTTCAGCTAGTACATCACGTTCGGCTTCTGCCTCTGCTGACTCTAAGTCCATACTTGAAGTTTCAAGTATTTCCGTCATCTTAATCGCCACATCATTAGACTTAGCTATTAAGTGAGCCGGTCTACATAGTGAGTGCTTCTCATAGTGCCATAGGAAGTCGAGCACTAATAAGTGGTCTTTTCCTTCGTATAACCTAGTACCACGGCCAATCATTTGCGTATATAAGGCTCTTGATTTAGTTGGTCTAAGTACTATTACGCAGTCCACACTAGGGCAGTCCCACCCTTCAGTTAGTAGCATTGAATTACAGAGTACGTTGTATTTACCATTGGCAAAGTCCTCTGTAATTTCGTTACGGTCTTTACTATTACCATTAACTTCGGCAGCATTAAACCCACGTTCAATGAGCATCTTGCAGAACTTTTGGCTCGTTTCTATAAGTGGTAAGAATACCACTATTTTTCTATCTTTGTAGTCAAGTAACGTATCTGCAATTTGTTCTAGGTATGGATCTAATACTCTACCAATATCACCGGCTTGGAAGTCACCGGCCGTTATCTTTACATTAGTAAAGTCGATGTGTAATGGTAATGTTTGTACTTGTATCTTCACCAGGTAGCCACTATTAATCGCATCACGTAGGGTATATTCATAAGCTAGGCTATCGAACACCTTTCCTAAGTTCTGCATATCTGACCTATCTGGTGTAGCAGTAACGCCGAGTATATCGGCTGTGTCAAAGTAATTTAATATAGCTTGATAGCTACTCGATAAAGCATGATGTGCTTCATCGATGATGATAGTATCAAAGTAGGATTTGCTAAAAAGAGCTAGCCGGCTGTCACGGCATAGGGTTTGTACAGAACCGACTATGATGCGGTCCCATTTCCCTATACATGACTGCTCAGCTTTCTCCATTGCTGTAGTCAGTCCGGAGGCTTGCATAATTTTATCTGACGCCTGCTGAAGTAGTTCTTCACGGTGTGCCAGGATTAATACACGCTTACCTCTTCTGACTGCTTCCTCAGCAATTTTGGCAAAACATATAGTCTTGCTTTAACCGCACCCCGTTGGCAACACCAACAGGGTACGCTTGTTTCCTTTCTCCCACTCTGACCATACGGCATTGACTGCCTCTGTCTGATAGGGTCTTAATTCCATTAGAACCCTCCGAAGCTATCGTCTTTAGGTTGAATAAACTTCTTGATTTCATTGGCAGTACCTTGTGTACCGTCATTCTTTTCATATAGTCTGTGACTCAATTCAAATTGACCTGTTTTGCCAATTAATAAGTCAGGGTTTGCTATAAACTTTTCACCTGGTTTAGCTAAACCAGTAGCGATAAAAACGTTGGCCACTTTCCACATCATGGAGGGGATCCAGTACAATCGTTCAGTGACTTTATTTTTACCTTGTGCACCACCGTCAGCCTCTAATGTGATAACTGCTTTAGGTGTGTTAGCGGGGATTTTAGGAGTGGCCACATCTGTATAGCCTTTTTCTACGTTCGTAATAACGAATGGATATACACCTGCAGGAAGTAATGTAAATTCCTTTACCTCTGCTACTACTTCAGAGTTAAAACCTAATGCTTCTGTTCCTAATTGTTCAAATGCGCTACTCATAATCTGTTACCTCGTTTCTTATTTATTAATGAATTCAACAATTTTGTCCCACATAGGGATAATCCAACCTGTCACAAATGCTGGATCATAATTTTCAAATGGAGTACCTTGTGGATATTTACCACGAGCTACAACTACGGACTGTACTTGGTCTAATGTCACGCCATCTTTGGCCATTAAGTCTTTTAATGGTTTAGGGATAGATGTTTCAACTAATGGTGTTTCATCTGCTACAGGTTCAGGATTTGGTTCTGGCTTTGCTTTTGGCTCTTCCTTAGTAATGACTTCGCCAGTTTGTTGTTTGGCCGCTTCAACTACTTCTGGTGCGTAGTCTTGAGTGCTTGCATTAGCTAGCTCATCTGCTGCAACCTTTGGTAGTACATCATCAGGAATTACGTGAGCGATTTGGCTATATTCAAATGGCATCACATCAGGCAATCCATGACGGTTTTTAGCGTCCCACGCCGGAGAGTGTGTAGCATACATTAATCGCTTACCATTGACTGCCTTTTTCTTATTGGTAGTTGAGGTAATGATTTCGTTCTTATAGTTTGCGAAGAGCACCATGTCCGCCCATTCTTTAATAAGAGGAGAAGTTTGACTACCTGTTTTCTTACCTAACTTCAATTCAAAACGATCATATGCGCCTAACTCGTCTGGTTGTTCAAACTTGCGGATTTGCGTATGAGCAGTAAGTACTACATTCATACCAGCATCAATTACTTCATCAAGGAGGTTAAGGAAGCGACCCATTTCTTCACGTACAAATACATAGCCTGTACCGTAAGGGAACTCTTCAATACCTTTCTTTTGATGTTGAGCACAGATATGTTCTACACATAACTGTTCCGCCCAATCGACCGTATCAATGACTAATGTTTGATAGCCCCCTGGCATCATGGCAAATTCCTTTACGAAGGAGATAAGCATTGTCCATGATGTAGGCTTTTCAGTACGAGCCACATCTAAGTGGTCGGTACTGCCCTCTGTATCAATAAATACAGGTGATGGGAATTGACTCGCAAATGTTGTTTTTCCAATACCTTCAGTACCATACACAATACATTTTTGTGCTCTTTTTCTTTTTCCAGTGGTGATGTTCATTTCATAACCGCCTTTCTTCTGTTATTAGCTTGTACTTTTGCATCTACCCATCTACAATTTTCAGGACTATATGGTCCATCATTGTCAATGCGATCAATCGTACACTTTCCTTGCTTTGCAAATTCATCGTATCCATTATTTAGTGCCCATCTTTGAAATTCAGCAAATTCATTTTTCCATGCATCACACATTACAATTCCTCTTTCACCATATCGCTTATAATCCTTTTTGTTTTTGTCATAACAGCGTTGTTTCATACCACGCCATACGCCATATAAGCGACTATTAGTTGAATTATGAGATGCATTGAGTTTATTTCGTTTTGCCAGTTGTTCTTTCTGAATACATCCACATGATTTGGTATTTCCGGTCTTTAAATTTCTAGCTGCAACTTCAATAGAATTACCACAGTCACATAAACATAGCCATAATGGGGAGCCATATTTCGTGCCAGTCCTTTTTATAACAGTTAATCTACCAAATTTTTTATGTGATAAATCCTGAAAAGCTGGCATTAAAATTCACCCCAATCGCTTTCTACTTTAGGTTCTTCGATTACATCTTCTTTAGGCTTCGTTTTAGCTTTTGGTTTAGCCTTAGTAGTCTTACCTGTAGTGCTGAACTCTTCGCCTTTAATGTGGCCATCTTCAATGATGATGGAGCACTCATCCAGGTTGTTTGTTACACGAGTCGCAATAACTTGTAAGCCTTCTTGTTCTAACCAACCTCCGAACTCTTTCATTGTTTCGAGGTCCATTTGCTCCATTTTGTCCATCAATACAAACCCACATTTAGGATTGAGCGCTCTGACGATGGCTGTGGCCACTTTCAGTTGTTCAGCACCACTCATGCAGTCCCATTGTCTGCCATTGTAGATAAGCACGCCTTCTTGAATAGATAGACCAGGTAGTGGCATATCCACAGACTCAAGTAATTTATTCTTACGATCACGAATATCTTGAATGCTATCCGTTAATTCATCGTATTCTTGCTTAAAGTCTGCAGCTTCTTGTAAAGCACGTTGCCGTTCTTGGTTAGCACGTACCTTAGAGTTAATTTCATCAACAGACTTAATTTGTTCTTCAAGTTCTGCTGTAGACTCATCTTCTAAGTCTTTTGCTGCAGTAGTTGCAATATCATAATCTTCTGCTAACTGTGTTTGCTTGGCTTGTAGTTCTTCAAGCTTTTTCTGAGCTTCATCAACTAAGTTATTTACGGTGACCATTTGAGCCTTGATAGCAGATACGTTATTTCGTTTCTTTTGATTTTCAGCATTCCGAAGGAGAATATCTTGCTGTTGTTTGATAAGTTCAGATGCACTTACAGGTTCATTAGGTGCATCATCATACGCTGGCAGCTCTTTAGCGTATTTATCTTTTTGAGTTGCAATTTGCCCTATAGAATGACGTTTAGCGTATACCTCTTGGTATTCACCTTCGAGTTTCTTTAACTCGTCTTCTACGCCTAATAATTGAAGTAATTCCTGAGCCTTTTCCTTGTCACTCATTTCCATAAATTTAGGCAGGTCTAAAGCTAGTTGACCGATAAATGTATCTAAAATCTTTTGGCCAGATTTCTTACCTTCTGGATCAAGTACTTTAAGAGTGCTATTAGCCCCAGTTCGAGTTACCACTAAGCCGTTGGATAGCTTTACTTCAAGTTTAGGTGGATTATAACTACCTTCACGTGCAGCGCTGGAAGGCTCAAATTTAGCACCACCAAGCGCCCATGCGATAGCATCTAAAATAGATGTTTTACCTTGGCCATTCTTACCACCTATAACAGTCAGGCCATTTTCTGTAGGTTCATAAGATACCGCTTTAACGCGTTTCACATTTTCCAACTCAAAGGAGTTGATTTTAATTTTGTCCATTATGTTTACCTTTCTTGTAGTATTAGTAATCTTGTACTTGGAATATTGTTTCTATAGGGACCTTAAGTCCATCTGCAATTAGGACAGCGGTTTTAAATCTAGCCACTTTCTCATTTCTTAAATAGCTATATAGTGTGACGTAGTGGATACCACATATTTCAGCAGCGCCTTGTACATTTAGCTTTCTTTTAGTCAGTAAGGCTTTAAATTCGTCATGCTTTAACTTATATCCGAATCTATTTCCCCATGAGTTTTGCTTTATAGTCGTACGTTTAAATAAGCAATTAAAGGACATTCGTAGGCTTTTAGCTATGTGTTCAGCAGTTGATACACGGCAACAATCACCACGATTTAGCTTGACAATGTTAGGACTAATACCAATTTCATGACACCAGGCAACGAAGCCATATATCGTACGTTCATAGACTAGCTTCTTTATATCGAGCCCCTTTCTTAGTACAGCCATGTGTATCACTGGCTGTGGGCCACTATAATCTTTCATAACTAATCACCTCACCAAAGAGAACAGTAATTTGCACATTAAATATGGATGCTATGGATTGAGCAGTGTTATAGTCTACTCTGTTACCAAGTAGCAATCTGCGCATGGTAGATTTCGATAGTTTCGCAGCATCTTGGATGGACTTCTGAGTTTTAAACTCATCTTCCTTAGCGTTCCATAACTCATAGAACACATCCTGGCGTAGTCTAAAATTTCTTTCAGTGCGTGCCATGTAATTGTTCCTTTAGATACTTAATGCGTTCATGTTGGTTAGCTGATATGATCATTAATCCGCCTAACATAATTTGCATTAGATATCCGCCGAATGACACTCGGTCAAGTTCTAGGGAACCCATAGCGCCAATGATTAAGATGAAGCCAATTATTTTTATTACAGACATCATTCTTGCACCCTCACGTTATACAACTGTTTTTAATATCCATGCGCAGAACGCCAGTCCTATACCAACGGATATAAAAGTACCAAGTATTAATAGGATAATTCCGAAAAATTCTTTGAAGTTAAAGTCCATTTTTTTTTTACCCTCGTATGATTAATGAATGTGAGCTTCTTTGAATTCTTTATCAATTCGGCTAGCCGTCCAGCCTAGTGTGTTAGCTAGATAGAATCGAAAGCCTTCTTTATCAATGGAGAAGGTTCTGCCTTTCTTTCCTTGGCATTGCCAACATTGAGCGAAGGGGAACTTATCCCTGGCGATACATTCTCGGACTGCGGTTAAGCTCCAACCAAGGACTGTAGCCATTTGGCAAACTGCGATGGTTTTCTTTATCATGACTACCTCCTATTTAGTAACTAATGCTTTCAATTCAGCTACTTCCTTACGAAGTTGTTCGAGCTCACCATTCTTAGCTTGTGGTTCGTATTCAGAACCTTTACCAGTACGGAACGCAGCATTAATGTTGAATTGAGTTTCACCACCTAGTGTGATACCGAAGCCTAAGCGTACTTTTTCGTTAGGGCTATAGAACGCACCCAGTGCTACTGCATTAGCATTACGGTAGTGTCCATAGCTAATAGCGAAGTTACCTTTGTCATTTTTGTTGTATTCCAAAGGATGTAACCCAGCTAATGCTGCGGAGCTTGCGCCTAACTTATTCATTCTTTGGTTAACATTGTTGAAGCGATTTCCTAAATTATCGATACGTTGATTAGTGTCAGATACACGATCATTTACCTGGTTAATTGCATTAGTGTTAGCATCTGTTTTAGCTACTAAATTGTTTACTGTATTAGCTGTTGTATTTGCTTTGCCTTTAAGGTCTGCAATGTCTTTTGTATTTACCTTTACTTGACCTTGTGTAGTAGCAAGTGCACCTATTAGATTGTTAATAGCAGTAGTGTTAGTGTTAACAGTGCCTTCAATGTTATTAATGCGGTTAGTGTTAGCGCCAATATTATTAGCATTTCGATTAATTTGTTGAGTATGTCCATTTACTGTGCCTCCGATAGTATTGATTTCATCGTACGCAGCGTATAGCTGGCTACCGTTAACAGCGTCTAAGGAATCAGCCTCTACTCTACCTGCGCTAACATTTTGCAATTGGCGGTTATAATATTTAACACCACCTGCACCAGCTCTACCACGAGCACCGAAGCTAACCACACTTGCCGGTTGTTCTCCGGCGAAGATATGGCGTGTACCGTTAAGGTCTACACCGTCAACCCCTACCGCATCATCTGTTACTGAATTAGTGCCGATGGCTACAGCATTTGCTTTATCTGCTATAGTGTTGTTACCAAACGCCACAGCATCAGTTGCAACGCTTTTTGCGTGCGTACCGAATACGAGGGCGCCTTGGCCACTAGATTCGGAGTTAGACCCAAACACTAGTTGCTCTTTGTCAGCACCTATTTTATTGTTGTAGCCTACCACGGCGCTTTGTCCGCCTGCTACTGTGCCATTGTTAGCCCCAACTGTAACGGAGTTTTCTCCAGTCACATTATTGGAACGCCCGAAGGCCACACTAGATTCCCCGGATACGAAAGCACCATTGCCGATAGCCACGCTATCATAAGAAGCTGTTCGGGCTTGGTTACCGATGGCGATAGTGTACTCAACTAAGCTTTCAGCGTGAGAGCCAAAGGCGAAGGAGTTACGACCAGATGCTTTTGCATCGTTACCACCTGCGAACCCATTTTCACCAGTTACAGTGTTGTTAGTACCGAACGCTAATGCGTTGTTAGCGTCGATAGTATTTTGGTAACCAGATACCATTGAGCTATGGGAAGTAGCTGTGATGGTATTGTCAGTACCTGCTAAAGTATTGTTATTAGCAGCCATTACATTTACTGCTAAGGATGCGATTGTTGCTGTCATTAAAATTGTTTTATTCATGGATAAATACCTTTCCTTGTTATATAATTAAGTTAATCGAATTATTATTTGATTGGCCCTGTCGGTATGTCCGGTACCGATGGGGTTATTTTGTACGTCTAGCATAGATTGGTTGACCACCTTTTCTAACAGGTAGCACTCGTTCCTTGCTAGTCATTTGTTGGTAAGTAGATACCAAAGTGACCCTTGCGTTGATTAGATCACTTACACATTGGACTTCCTCCAAGTAGCCATTATCTAAGGTTGTAATAATAAACCTATCTAAAGCCGCTACCACTGGAGCTATGTCCGGCACTTGTTGTTTCATAGTGAATACCTCCGTGTACGAAATATCGGACAACTAAGTTAAAAAAATTTGTTCGAGATCAAGCTCAGTAGACAATGCTTTCTTAACCAGTACCGCTTCGGGGAAGGTAAATGGACGTTTGCCATTCATCTTTTCATTGAGCGTCTGGTACTTAAGCCCAGTCTCTCTCGCTAAGTCTTTACGTGTCCAGCCTTTACGAGCTAGTTCTGCGTTAAGATTTGGATACATTAGTTTTTCACCTCCTTAGTTATGAATAAATATATCTGATGTCCGATATTTCGGATATCTCTATGACTTTAGTATAGCTTTATATTTCGGACATGTCCAATAAACAGTTGTTGAAGTTTAGTTTAAATATAATTAAATATTGAAATATCGGATTTATATATAAAAATTCATAACTCATTATTGAAATATCAGACAGTGCATATTATAATTTACATATATAGTTAATTGATAGGGAGTTATTATCATGACTAGAGAAGAATATTTAAAAGGTAAGATTAAAGAACATGGGATGACTCAGCGAGAATTCGCCGCTAATATAGGGATGCCTTCTTCAACATTGTTTTCCATATTACGTAATGTAGGAGGTGCATCAATAGATAATATTATAAAAATATGTAAAGGCTTACATATTAGCCCTGAAGAATTAGCTAATGTAGGAGAGCCTATTCTAACACCTAATGAACGTAAAGGCTATTACGCTGATGCTGAAACGGCTGAGTTTGCAGAGTACTTACGTACACGTCCAGGCGCACGCATGCTATTCTCTGCTGCAAAGGATATTAGTAAGGAGGACATGGAGAAGGCTGTCGAATACATCGAGCTACTAAAACTAAAAAACAAATAATACACAAGGGAGAGTGTTAGCTTGGTAGTAAATGTAATTTATTGTGAATTACCTTTCGTAGATGCAGTCTCAGAAGAAACTGTTGATAGTGATACCCATAACATATACGTTAACAGAAATCTATCACAGGATAAGCTACGAGAGCAGATTAAGCATGAATTAACTCATATCATTAATGATGATTTTCATATTGACCATCATGTTAACCTAGTTGAGCAAATGGTACGACGATCAACACTTAATGATAGTGAGCTTGAATTCATAGAGTTTTACCACCATTTCATTGATAATTAAGGGGGATATATCATGAATGCAAAAAAACTACTTATTACATTTCTTATTCTTATTGTTGTTTGTATATCTGCCATTTTCTTATTGCGCCCCTCTCCGTCTATTGAGTTTAAAGACGAAGTAGTCCTAGGGCAGACGACCACTCAAGTAGTACTCGAGGACTGGACGATACTATCTGCTACAGGTAGCTATGACTCTAAGATTACCTTAGATAATGGTAAATCAGTAGATGCTAAGTGGACAATCGTAGAGGATGTGCCTCCTAGCTATCGACTAGATATGTTTCCTCACTCCTTCTACCATCACCATATCTTCATCGCACCTGTACAGCCAGGTGTGGCCAAAGTGATGACTGAGCTAAAGCCAACAGTTACCTACTATCTTGGCGGTCAAGAAAAACAGATTAAATTAAAGTAGTATAAAAAATAAAGCGACACCGAATGAACGATGCCGCCGCTTAAAACCAAATAGCACGGGGTGGTGTATTTAGTTTTGCCTATACACATATTATACTACCTCCATGCTACCTATGACAAGGAGGACATTTATTTATGGCCATGAAACGAGCTAACGGTTCTGGATCCGTTTATAAAATGAAACATAAGCCACTACGCAAGCCGTACCGTGCAGTCGTTACTATTGGCTACGATGAGGACGGCAAGTGTAAGCGCAAGACGATTGGTTATTATGCTAAATCAAAAGAAGCATGGGACGCCTTATCAGAGTACGGTATCTACCCTGAGAAGTTTGAGACAAAGAAAGTCTTATTCAGTGAATGTTGGCGTTGGATGATAGCCGACAAAGAACGAAAAGGAATAGATGTCAAAAAAGGCGGATATTCGACCGCACAAGCGAAGTTAACATCGATTTGGAATAAACCTATACAAGAAATCAAACTCGTGCACCTACAGGCTATAATCGATGAAAATAGCCATTTAAGTCGTTCATCTATAGCTATTATATTAAAAGGTTTGAACGGCGCCTTTGAGTCTGCGATTAAGAACGATATCATCGTTAAGAACTACGCAGCACTCCTCGAATTAAAACCAGCTGAGAAGTCAGACATACACAAGCCATTTACAGAGGCTGAAATTCAAACTATATGGGACCATGCACACCTGGATATAGCCAAGCTCTTATTAATGTATATCTACTCCGGTATGCGCCCGATAGAGCTATTATCCATTAAGCTTGAAAACGTGCATCTAGATAAACGATATATCATAGGCGGTGTAAAAACAAAAGCCGGCAAGGATAGATTAATACCTATTGCCGACTGTGTTATGCCTTTTTATCGCGAAATTTACGCCAAGGCGAGCGTTTCTGAATCTGATACACTTATCCCTCAAGGGTACACGTCAAAGTACCTAGGAAAGCCAATAAAACGATTTTGTAAAGAGGTTGGTATATCTGACCACTTACCACACGATACTAGACATACGTTCATAACCTTGGCCAGTAATTATGGAATGGATCGTTACGTTCTAAAAGCTATTGTTGGCCACACTCAAAGTAAAGACATCACTGCAGATGTATACACCCATAAAACGATTGAACAGTACATCGAAGAAGTAAATAAAATACCATCATCATTTAGTTAAAGGTTGTGCAACGGTTGAGCAACGCACACAAATTTTAACTATTTTTAAAAGAAAAAGCACAGTACCTATACGCATAAGTACTGTGCTTTCTGTGTTTGTAGAACTGTATGTATTATTTGGAGTACAATTCTATCACCACTAAAAATCCTTATTATTATTGAGTTTATATCGTTAAAACTTTTAAAAGGTTGAGTAACAGTTGAGCAACGTTCTAAACTTATAACAAGTTTTAACGGTTTATATAATATATACTATTATATAAATTTGGTCAAACATCCTACTATCTTACATAAAAATTTATGGCAACGTGTTCCAAAATGGAACATGTTCACATGAGTCCACCTGCTCATGCTCAGGAGATAATTGGATCACCTCTCTATCGATGAATCACTACTCCGATTACTGCTCCCGCTCCCACCATCTGAGATAGGTTGCGCTGCATCCGTAGTCGTTTGATTGTTCTCTTGTCGTTGTCGATTTGCCCTTTCAATTCGGTCAATGAGTTCTGCATTTCTGACAAGGTAACCTCTTGCTTCATGGATAGCATTTTGGCTTTCATTAATTCGGTTTCCAATGTCGATATTGTATTGTGTGCTTCGTTCAACTCTTCCCTTTGCTTCATGACTAAGCTCTGCGCTTCGGTCAATGGAAGACTGGATGCTTCGATTAAGCTCAAGGCTTTCTCGTTGTTGCTTTTCAATTCGTTCCACTGTGTTAAGGGAATCGTGATTGTTTCCTCCGCTTGGCTCGTGGAAGATGTACCAGAGGCAAAAGATGGAGAGGAGCACAATAGCACCGATAATATAATAAAGCTTAGGATAGCCAGTAACTGTAGACTTGATTTTTTCATACATATATACCCCCTATATATTACTGCCCCATTGCTGAGCGTAATATTTGGCTTTCATTCGTATTACATCGCCACCACTACCAGGTTCATCACCTTGGGTAACTACCCATAAGTCCCACCGCTCACATGTAGTTGTTGGCCCATATGGATCATGTGCGTAAAACCCGTCCATGTTATCCGCTGCCTCAGCATGGGTTAGGACGTTGCTAATGCTAGCAGGTAGTCCTAGGTCTACGCATAATACGGCAACCACTTGCGCTAGCGTTTCAATTTGTGCAGCAGTCGGTGGATAATCACCTAAGTCATTTACCCATTGAGCCCCATAGGCGCAATCTAAGGATATGCCTACAGCCCTTCCATTACGCATCCATGTGTGGCTTTTATGGTCTGTTAGTTCACCATCAATGTAAATATTACCGAACCCATCAATATTGATGTGGTAATCGTCAAATTGTTGATTATATCGTCCTGCAGTCCAGTGCAGGTATACTTTATTGATGTAACCTACAGCCCTACTGCAGTAGTCATTTAAGTCGCTTAAACTAACGTTTATCATCCACACTCCCCCTTTCCATCATAGGCAGTACCTTTGGTTGTTCTTCTAGCTTATCAGGAATACCATTATTATCTTTATCTATCCAAAGTGCTAAGAACCCTACAAGGGCAGTTAGTACGGATGGAATAAAGATGTGGTCAATAATGTTGATCCCTGTGCTAATTAATTTCCCTGTTTCATCGGATACATACCCACTGGCAAATGCCATTACGTATTCGATGACTACTAACAATATAGGTACTAGCATGACGAGGACTAAGGCCCTCGTCGCTAATACACCTGTAGGGTGGATATTGGCCACCCTAACAGATTGAAATACTTTCTTAGCGCTGTCCATGAGCCGAGGTGGTATGATCATGTAGTTCCTCCCTTAACTCATTAATTCGCTTTTCCATAGATTCTAAGCGTGTGGTCAACATCATAAAAGTAGCTGCGGACTCAGTACGTTCAATACGTGACTGTTTCATTTCGTCCTTTAGCTCACATAGTGTGTCGAATAATGTATTCCACTTGTTAGCGAATTCTATGCCATCTTGTTTTCGTTGTGCTTCCAGACGGTCTAATAGAGGTACTATCAGAAGCCGATATCCTGCACCTGCGACTATGCCTACGATAGTTAATGTCGTAAGCAGGTCGTTTAATTCAAACTGCCAAGTCCAAATGAGATATGCACCCCCTTACTATGTGCTAACTAAGGACTGATTATAAATGGTCTACAGTGTCGCCTACATTAATATATTTATGTTTGCTATCGTCCCATTCAACTCTGGATGTTTGAAACCAAACACTACTTACACCATCTTGTAAAGTGCCTATTTTAATAGGTTTGTACATATATTCTCTATTAGAGAATGCAACATTTTGGGGAGTTTCAACAACAATAGGAATATCACCGATAGCATTATTATTTTTATCTCGGAAACTATATTGATCATCTTGGCCATCTTTAGTTGGTAGGCTTACATTCTTGCTTGTTTTAATTGACACGCTATCAATTTGAGTAACCAGCCATTTTCCAAGTACTTTGAAAGCGTTATTTCCTTTGAAGTTAGTTACGTCAATTTCCAACTTGCGACCAAACAAGGAGTATCTTGCACCATTTTCCTCAAATGTGTCATCAGCGTTGGAATGAACCTCTACCCCTTTAATCTCTACACTGCCAACCTCACGATCAGCCAAATCATAATATTTAACCAAGATATTAGCAACTCCAAATGGTGGGATAGGAACACGCATATTGTCGCTCTCAAACACACGTTTCTCGCCGTCGTCAACGGAAACCTTGAAGTGCGGCTCCCCTTTTAAATCTATGAAGGGTTGACCTTCTAAAGGCTGAGTATATTCTATCGGTTTGTAAGATACATTAATGGTATCCCCAACCAACTCAACCAATTTCGCAAGAACTGTTTCGACGCTAGAGTCGGCGAGATATACGTTCTTTTGTTTTAAAAGTTCTGCTGCTTTTTTAGCACTGCCTGGCTCTCCTTTAGGACCAGGATTACCTTGTGAACCAGGCTCTCCAATAGGCCCTGGTTCGCCTTGAGGACCTTGTGGACCTCTTAAGCCCTCAAACAAAGGTAAAATAGAGTCTTTATCGAATTTCAAGGTCAAAGTATTATCTGCCATTATTTAAACCTCCCTCCAGAAACCTATAATATCAAAAATATATCTCTTGCCGCTGGGCACGCCCCAAGCTTTAATATTCCTAGAGTTAGGCTCAATGTAAACGCTGTTATTATTAGCATCTACAGCGACCTCTAATAATCTCGAAGGAACAGGAGCATTAGCTGGCAATGTAGCAATAACGCCACCATTTCCACTATTCTGCGTTAATACAATATCCAAGTGTAATTTTCCAAAGCCACTCAAAGGGCTATATTCTAAATACCCTCTACCATTTCCACGCTCGCCAGCTCTAGCAATACCCCAGATGACATCATATGACTTAACAGCAGCTGCTCCGCTTATGCTATCTCCTTTAGGCCCTTTAAGTTGTTGCTTTTGGCTTTCGGTTAGATCCTCAAAGCGTAATGGCTCGCCCTTAGGGCCTTGAGTCCCTCTTAATGCTTCGAGTTGCGCTGCAGTAAAATCGGTATACTTAAATGGCTCGCCTTTATCACCTTTAGGTCCTTTTAGTGCGTTAAGTTGTTCCTGTGTAAAGTCAGAATATTTAAACGGCTCGCCTTTAGGTCCTGGCTGTCCTTGTACGCCGTCAGCTCCACGTTGTCCAGGAGTTCCAGGTTCGCCTTGTAAGCCTTTTAAGCTATCAAGCCATTCTTGTTCGGTACCTTTGAACCCATGAGAGACTGCTATTGCGTAGGCGCTTTTGCCTACCCCCTCGATAAGTGGTAATGTAGTGCCTTTGTCAACTTTAATTGTCAAAGTATTGTTTGTTTCAGCCATGATATGCTATCTCCCACTTACTCATGCATAGAAATATCCGGCACGATCGTAATCGTACCTTGGCCAAGTTTGAGCCAGTGATCATCGTTATAAAGGAACGCGTCATAGATATAATCGCCGCCCTTTATTTTCTTATCCGCTGACTCTTGGCCAGAAATAAAAAACCTTACCTGTTTTGACTCTACCACAGAATGTAACTCTAATATCATATTGTCATATGGGCGCTTGCGAATTTTACAAGCGCCTTTATAGTTACTTAACGTCATATCGCTATCTGGCGGTACAACATAACTGATACTAAAGTCTTGCCCGGCGTAGAGTGTTAAATCTTGTTCGACCATATAGCCTCCTTATTGTCGTGCAATAACCAATACGTATAGCTCACCATAGGAGTAACATTCAACGTCGTTGAAGCCTTGATTACTGCCGTCACTACCCGATGTAGACATATCCAAATATCTTGACTCGACGATTGCTTGCCGTTTACCCTTAATGCCGATATTTACTTTCTTAGAACGATTAGTACGGAAATACAAATCACAACTACCAATCCATCTATGTTTTTGCTGATTGAATCTGTCGAGCGTAATACGTTCACCAACTCTTTTGAGTCCGTCGTCTGTAGGGTTTGGAATATAAGGCCTGCCGGAATTACTTGCATTACAATAGCTTTCTGTTTGAATATATCCAACAGGGACGAACGTACATTGGTTTTCGTTAAACCCCTCTGGCAATGGACACCAATCACCATGACGCACCTTGTAGATTTGCACGTCGATGTTTCTGATTTTAAAACCGGCTTGCATAATTGACTGAGCGTCGATACGTGAGCCTGTTATATTAGCACCTACGATGTTACCGTTAGCGTCAACTTTAAATGTACCGCTTTGATTTTGGAGTGTACCGCCGATTATCTTACCACCTGTTACAGCCCCTAGATTACCACTGATCGCACTTAACTCTCCGACGTCCATCTTATCTGCAGATACGGCTTTAGCAGCAAGCATCTGTTTAGTAATGATGTTATTGTCGAATAGTGCATCACCAGTTACGTGTAGTAGCTTGCCACTAATTCTTGTACCTGTGGAGCTTAAATTAATACGACTTACAATCTCATCGCCATTCAATGCTTTTAGCTTAAGGTCAATGCCTTCAGATAATTGGCTAAACTGTGTAGCCATATTAGTGGTTAGGCTTTGTACTTGCGTGGAATATGCATTAGCAGCCTTTGTAAGCTCCTTAATCTTATCGTCCATAGCCTTAATTCCAAGGGCTTCCTTATCAATTAAAGCCGGGTCAATACTAGCCGGTACGGAGCTACCAATAATATCAGAGTATGCACCCTCGCTGAACACATCAACGTAAGCGACTTTAACATCAAATACACCTGGGTCATGAGGTATCATATTTACGTTTGTAGTAACAAAATATTTCTCTGTACCGATGTAGATATTAGCTCCTATACAAGTATCCGGCATACTATCAAACACTACGCTCACGCCCGTAATATTGCCTTTTACTTTGACGTTAGTCGGAGCACTAGGAACAGGAGCGTTATAGTCCAGTCTAAGAGCTGGACCATATCCTTTAACAGGATTGTGCGCATAAACAAACACCGCGCCTCTACGAGCCGATAACTTAATTTCAGAGCGAATATCTGTAGTCTTGGCTAGTAGTTTATTGGACTGTCCAACGTTACTATCAAGGCGTACCTCGTAGTAATCGATGTAGGTATTCTCTACTGGGTCCCATGCAGCAGTGATCGTCTTACCGATTTTCACCTCACCGCGTGCCGGTGCTTTAGGTGTGGCCACACTCTCAGCTGATACAGTCGCCGTAATACGAGCCTCAGCCTTACCGCTTTCATTACCTGATGTATCAATAGCAGATAGCTTGAATTGGTAATTACCAGTATTAGGAATGAAGTACGAGTAGGATGTTCCGCCTATATGTTTAATAAGGACTACATCGTTACCATCGTATAGTGTGTACCCGTGTAAGTCAGCCTCTGTATTAGGTTCCCAAGATAAATGAAGCACGCTACTATTGACTGCATCCTGTGTTACCTTAAAGCCTTTAGGTGTAGCCGGTGGTATTTCCTTACCACTCACATACACCGCACGCTCTACGCCTTCATACTCAGCTCCAGCGTTATTGGTACATACAATCTTAACGTCGTAATTGACGTCAGTTGCTACACTTGGAATAGTCACGCTAGTAGCACTACCGTCTAATACTTTGAACTGTTGCCACTCCTTAGCAGTAACAGGCTTGTAATAAACTATGATATTTTTGGCCACTTTTCCTCTTGGTAGTTGCCAAGTGCCATTAATATCACAGAGTACAGTACCGTCCTTTAATGTCTTAACGTCAGCAAGTAATACTAAGTTAATAACCTTAATCACATCAGACTTAGTTGTGTAGTCGATGATTGGTACTGATCCATCATCACCGGCGTATAACTCTGGGTAATATTCGATACAGGATATCTTACGAGTCATTTCAGAGTTGGACTTGCTAATCGATAATACCCTAAATGGCTTAGCTTCTTTTGTAGCTTCACCGTAGGTATATAAATCGTTGGTCTGAATAACTGCATTACTAGCAAGTGTTAAGGTCTTACCGGATACACCAGTTACGTTGTAAGACTCTAATGCATCGGTTTTAGCGTTGCGAACCATGAGCCTGTAGGTCTTACCTTGCTCAAAAGTAACCTCTCTATCAAGGGTTACTTTATTACCTGTAGCAGACTCTACACGCCCACCTTGTCCCCAGTCTGTCACATCGTGTTGTAGTAGGATTACATCCCCTATTGTGCACGCTATGGCGTCTGTGAAAGCTTCAAATGTACAAGTACGCACCTCGTACTTGTTAGCTCTTAGGTAGTGTTTAGCGTAATTGTATGCCTGGTCTACATCCACGCATCCCATGAGCTCGACTTGCGCCGGGCTAGCAAGAGAAGTAGTCACGTCGTACTCTTCACTGAATACAGGAAGTACATCGCGCTCGTAGTCCTTGGCTTTATTTAGGAATGATACCTCGATAGCATTTGCCCTAGACGATGTAGCTTGGAACTCTTCCATAAAAGAGTCCATCTTGATATTGCCTACAGTAAATAGCTGAGTAGGTGTGGCAGCATAATCGTAAATACAACTAAACCGAGTACCTAAAGGTATTACCTTGCCTCTACCTACATTCTCAGCGTATTTGAGTGCGTCCCATACTTGGCTAGCGTTGTCATAAATGTAGTTAAATGTTATATGCTTTTCGTCGCACTTATCAGCCCATGCCTTAAATGCGTCGTATACGAAGCGTTCACGAGGAGCTCCTTTAACTACATACTCATCGCCTATCTTACGGCAGTGATGAAGGATATCGTAGCAAGCCCATGCCGGGTTATTAGCCGGTTTAGACTCATACGCCCCGGTGTAGGTATTAAACACCCATACTGTTTTACGCTCTTGTATCCATGTTACGTTTGGATCATTACCATTTAATTGGTCAGTAGCTAATGCTTTAATACCGATAAGCACCTTACCAGGATGAATGAAATCATCATAGACAATCTGAGTTAACTGCGACCAATATACTTTGTTTACATGGCGGTTAGAGTTGCCGTCCTTATGTGCACATCGCATACGGACTTCGTACTGCCCTGGTTCCTTTACATCGAACCGGAACACACGATAGATAGCTTTATTTGAACTATCCTTAATAACGCCTGTATATTGACTATTATCGATAGCCGTTTTTGAATGACTATTACGTTTAAGCCAGCTATTACCTGTCTTTTCAATCATGGCACTTTGGCCACCATTGTTGCTAATCGGTAATGGTATCCACTCTGCGGAACCTACTTTACGATAACCACCTTCAATAGTGACTGAGGTTTCACTAAGTCCGCCCTTATCGTTTGCATAATACAAACCGTTAGGGAGAGATATAGTAACCTCTAGCGCAGTAGATAAGTTACCTTGCGTTTGGTGAATAGACCAATCATTCGTTAGTTCATACGTCAACGGTTGGTCAGCATAGTTATCATTGAAGTTAGGAATAATCTCTTGGTCATTTGTACCAAGCCTTACATCGAGTTGAACTTCCTTGTAGTTGCCAATAGGGTTACCATTTAATTTAACGTCCGTTATAGCGTCAATAGGACCCTCTCCGGCGCAGTATAATAGGTTAAGATATTGCTTACTTCCATCGCTCGTTACATGGCGAGATATAAGCATACCGGCACTTTTACACTTACCATAAGTAATAGCTAACGGATGACCTTGGCCAATAACAGTCTGTGCACCTTGCCAACCGTAAGTAGCGGACTGCTCGGTATTAGAGCTATCTGTCTTAGGTGCAGATATTTTAGAGATGATCGCGTTACCAATCATACCGATGGCCATTGCTGCTAACGTACGACCTATTACACTTGTAATGCCGAATATCGCGCCGGAGGCAATACCGGCAGTCGCAATAGATAAACCAATCGATAGCAAGATACCGAGTGCTTGTTTTTCAAGTTTAGGTAGAACTACCACGTAAGCTTCATCAGTAGGTGATGCGGAATCGTCTACTAACTCGCCATTAATGGAGTACACCCATTCACCTGGTTCAGTGAAATATTGGTTAAGACGTTTACCGTCAACAAAAGGCACAAGAGTCTCTTGTCTAGTGGTAAGGTCGAATGGGTTTCGAGCAATTACTAATCTAATCATTTTGAGCCTCCTTGTGCCTGTACACTCCTAATATACGTTTTCTTAATCTGTCCATTGGTACGATACACACCCCCGCATATTCGGTAGAATGTATCATTTTACCTTCGCCTACATATACTGCGATATGATCAGCGTTATTACTGTAGAGGTTCATGACAATTATATCCCCTACTTCCGGTTCCTTGACTTCGTGCCAAGGAGAGTTCATATCTGGCCAATACGTTGCATATGGACCAAGATGAATACCAGCTCTCTTGTACACCTCTACCACAAGCTCCCAACAAGGCAACTCCTTCCACGGAGTACCTATTAGGTTATTTAGAGTTAGATGCATATAAGCCCCCTTGTGGTATTGTTGGCTCACCGCCAAATCTAACGCTGTTATTTAACTCACGACAGCGTTTTAGAGTTTTGTTACATGATTGTGCGTACCCTTTGTATCCGCACTCTACAGACTTAAATTTGAAAGGACAATAGTCTTTCATTACTCGAACAGGTGGGAACCTACGAGAGAATGAGAAGTCTGTGCCTAATGTGAACACTACCCAGTCTGCTTTAGATTGAGATGCATTAATGATGAACGTTTCTTCTAATTCGATGACGTCCGGTAAGTTAGTATTGAATATCCGAATATTGACCTCACAATCTGTGAGGCCTTTATTCTTTTCTACTAACCGTTGGATAGTACCGGTTACATTCGCTACAGAGAGTTTAACGTTAGGCATCTGCTTAGTGTCCTCGTTGATATCCTCTAGCTTGAATGGGAAGGCAGTGTACTTCTTACCGGCTAGGGTTAAGTCCTCCGTGTTATTCACGAGGAGGATATTTCCTTCCGGATGATGAAGCTCAATAGCCATTACCCATGCTCCAGTGGAGGATATCTTATTTTTCTCGATGATAGATGCAGTTGATAGCGTTAACATTTAAGCCTCCTGGAATTGTACAGATCCGTTCCAAATACCGTAATCACTAGCGGAGAAGTGGAGCTGGTCTGCAAACCTTACTCGTACCTTCGCTCGTGTCTCCGGATGTGTCCAAAGGAATATCTCTGCAGTATTAACCTGGTCAAAGAAATTCCTTAACTTGATATATTCCGAAGTCGGAATCTTGTAATTCACTGAATATGATCGTAACGCTTTTGTAGTTTTGCGATGAGTTAGCATCGTCATATTTTCTACCTGAGCCTTACGACTCACATCAGGTGTTGTTTCATCGATGGGGTATATAGGCCATCGAATATTCGGAAATTCTAACATACCCTATACTGCGGCCGCCTTAATGGCGTCACGCATACCTCCTTTGTTTGTCATAAGACTAGATACTACTACATCAACTATCATTTGTTCGCCGTCAAACTTAGTTTCTTGTTGTTGGCTATCAAGTTGTTGGCCAGATTGATTGATGATGTTAACCGTTACTTTATTAGCACCATCCCCGCCAATCATCTTACGTGTTTGGCTTGCGTTGTAAATGCGATGAGAAGAGTTGAACTGTAAGAGCTCTGGACCATTCTCACCAACTAATGTCATGCCAGCAGGAGCAATACCCCCGCTTGCAAACTTACCGAAGCTATTGCCTGTAAATGCGGAACTGAAAGAACCGCCACTAGCAAACGAAGATACACCGCCTCGACCGGCACCAATAGCACCAAGACCATTTACTACTCCACCAAAGAGGCTTTGTAGCTTAGGCTGTACGTACTGTTGGAAGGATAGGTTGACGAGCATTTTAATAATGCTATTTGTAATATCTTTAAAGATATTCTTAAGCCCTTTACCGAATGACTCAGTACCAGTTGCCATTGCTTCTAAGTGGCTAGTGAATGAGGAGTTAATACTGCTCATCGTACTATCAAAAGTAGACTTCGCTAGGTCACCATAGTTCACTACCTGTAAGTTGTACTGTCTAGCGCCTTCTTGTAGGCTAGTACGTATGTTACGTCCGGCAGCTTCCCATAGCTTTTGCTGTGCTTCAACGAGGTTCTTTTCCACCTGTAGCCGTTGAGTAGCGCTTAGCTGAGCTTCATTGAGTTCTCGTTGAGCGAATTCGATGTATGCTCGTAACTGTTCATTAAGTACTTGGTCTGCATCTGCTTGAGATATCCGTCCAAGTCTTACTAAATTAGATTGATGTTCAGAGTCCTCATTGAGTTGCGTATAGGCTAACTCTCTGATTTTCTGCTCCGTATCAGCAGTAATCTTTAGCTTCTCAGCATTAGCTCGTTTTTCAGCTAACTCCTTATCGCCTACTGCTTTCGTGTACTCACGAACGTTATCGTCGATTTGAGCCTTTTGTGCTTCAGCTTCCGTCTTAAGCAATTGTAAGCGATCGCCTGTGCGTTCAAGGTCAAGCTTCGAAATTTCCTCGTTCATCTTACGAACACGTATCTTTTGATTACGGTCAGCTTCTTCGAGTTTCTTTTGATATACTTCCTCGTTCTTAGCCTTAGCTTCTGCTACTAGGTTGGAGCTTGCCAACGCTTTAGCATTTGCATTTTTTAGGGCATCTGCAGAACCAGACATACCTACTAATTTAGACGTGTCAACGTATCCTGTAATCGCTCCGAAATCGCCTGTAATAGACTGTTTAGCAACTACACCTGTACTAGAGTTAGCCCCTGTGTATCCGCCATTACCGTCAGCAATAACAATATGGTTATCTCCGAGTACAACGACACCGTCACCGGCTTTAGGAACATATCCGTCACCTTCTGGGTGCCAAGCTCCGGCTTCTGCCGCTGCATCCATAATAGATGGAACGTACCGAGGAACATCCTTACCGAATGTTTCTTTTACGCTATCTGCAAATAACTTGCCGCAATCTGTAGCCCAAGTGCCGTCTGCACCCAATACGTAGGCCTTACCTAGTTGAGCATTAGCAGCGTCTAATACGCCAGAAGCACTACCAGAACCACCACCAACATTACCTAAGCCGGCTGCAGACCGGATAATCTCACGAATATTTTTATTATTCGTTTCGTATTGGTTCTTAGCGTTAAGCTTATCGATTTCATATTGGCTACCATCAATCTCCAAAGATTGAAGTGTAAGACTACGGATAAGTTCGTTAAGACGTTCTACAGAGCTTGCTAGTTTTTCGGCTGCTTGCTCAGCTTTCTTAGCTGCTGCCTCTTGGGCTTTGGCTGCCTTACTAGCTTCTTCATTAGCCTTATTGATTGCTTCGTTATTAGTGAGACCGTTCTTAGCGTTCTCGATTTCTTGCTCCATCTTAGCTTGCTCTTCTTCGGCTTTCTTCTTCGCAGCATCTGCCGCTTCCTTAGCCTTAATTGCAGCTTCAATTTGAGCGCCTTCTTCTTTTGTTGCTAAACGATCGTTCTTGATAAGTCCAAAGAATGAACTATCCTCTACCCAGTACCGACCATCATGGTTAGCCATGTAAGCGGAGTTCGTGCCTGGTGCGTTCAAGTTCTTATGAGCTCTAAGGCCATTAACATCAACACCTAGGTCTGTACCTTTAGTTTGTTCCTTATATCGATAATCTAGTAATGCTTTACCGGCTAAACCGATAGCGGTTGCTAATGCAAGCCACGGACCGGCTGCTGCTATAGTAGCCAATCTCATGAACTTCAATGCACTTGTAATGGACTGAATTCCTGTGATGGCTATACCAGCTTCTAAGCCGAATTTAATAAGACCAGAGATAGCTTCCTTTTGCTCTGTAGCTAGATTACTATAAGACTTTGTTAGATTGATTGCACCTTGTGCATATTCCATAACCACCGGTAAAAGTTCTTGGCCAATCATAATAGCCAATCGCTTACCGGTTTGTTCCATGTCTTTCAATTGACGATTAAAGGCAGCGGACTTTCTAGCAGCTTCGTCATCAATGACTAACCCCATTGCCCTTGCACGGTCCTCGACTTGCTTCATGGCGTCTGCTGACATATTTAGCATTCCATGAAGTTGGTATCCGGTTTTACCGAATAACTCCATCTCAATCCGTGTCTTTTCGGCGCCGTCCTTCATATTCCGTAATCGGTCTTGAATGACTTTAAATACTTCGAGGGTATTCTTACCCTCAATCTGATCAATGCTAATACCTAGCCGACTGAACATGTCAGTAGCTAGTTTTCCTTCTGCGGATGCAACTTGCATTTTATCTTGTGCGTTAGATACAGCCTTCGCAAATTTAGCGAACGCTACAGTACTAACGTCAGTAGCCACACCCATATAGTTTGCAACGGAGAGGAATGTACTTGCTTGCTCAGCAGTCGCACCTGTTAAGGATTGCATCTTCTTTACTGATAAGTTCCAAGCTAGTGCCTCTTTTGCGAGTTTTGAACCTAGACCGGCAATACCGGCACCCGCACCAATGGCAAACATTTCATTCTTTAACTTTGAAAGCTCTGCAACTGTTCCCTTAGAGGTAGCGGCGATTTTCTCTAAACCGGCTTGAGCGTTCTTATCGGTCAGTTGCACTATGATATCTACTACGTTATTCGACATCCTTATTCATCGCCTCCATTTCTAATCCCTCCAATATCCACATTAGACTAAATAACATCGGATTTAGGTTAATGTTATTTATCTCGGCCACTGTACGTATAGCCGGATAGTCGAACCCGGCTAGTCCGCCTGAGTGGTAATTCCTTTGACTGCGTGATAGGTTATACAGTTTCATAGCCAGTTTTGAACCGAATAATAGGCGTGGTGGGTTAAAGTCACACTCGGAGCAGTCGAAGGACTGCTTAGTAGCGGTCTGTAATTCCTTACATCCCTTGCAGTACTTCGGCTTATCCGAGGACATCCACCTCCACGCCTCTTCTAGTTTTTTTCTGTTTCTTCTTGTAGTTGATAAGTTAATGTAATGACTTTACCGGCGAAGTCCATTGCTTCCTTATCGGTTACAGTATTGAGTTGTTCGTCCGTGAGTTCGTATACATCAGTTAAGATGAAGCGCATAATATCACGACTACGGACAATAGATGCTACTTGATCATCAACATCTACTGGACAATACACGAAATCTAAACCAGCTTTGATTAATGCGTCACGTTCAGTCCATGTAAGGGCTCTTGGTTTTAATTCTTTACCTTGAATATTCATAGTTACCTCCTAAATGAGTTAGATTAGTAAGATACTTGGCTATTAACCAATTCAAATACTACTGCAGATTGACTAGCGTCATCGCCATAATATGCTTTGAATGGAAGTTCGATATTTACGCCTTTAGGACCATCGATACCAGGAGAGTTGCGCTCGTAAATCAACTCCGGCAATTTGATAGTCAAAGAGTTAGTACCTTTAGTAAGCGCTAATTCAAGACTGGACTCAGTGCCATTTACTGCTTTATTCAAAAGGTCCATATTTTGGAAGAACGCTTTAATAGTACCGGATACGCCGATAATACCTGTATCAATGTATGTACGGAAGCCTTTACCACCGATAGCATAAGAGTCACCATCTAGACCAAAGTCGATATCAAGACTCATAGACAATACATTAGCTACAGTTACGCCACCTTCTTTTATGGTGGCTTCAAGGTTTTCAAAGGGAGTAAACACAATGGATTTAGGCGCTGTATCGAATGGTACTGCCGCCATTGTTTCCTTGCACCCCATTACATCGATAGATGCAGTTAATTCAGAGTCACCACCAAAGTTTAAGGACATCTTATTCATTCGTACGCCACTGAATTGTTGGTAAGTACTGATATCCTTATAACCTTGTTCAAAGGTAGCAGATGGCATATCTGGACCAATTTTAAATACGTGTTTCTTGCCAGAGCCTTGTGCTGTTGTAGTTGGAGCACCAAAGCCTAGCTTTAACCAATAGCCAAATCCCAATACATCAACTGGTGGCACAATGCTACCGGATGTATCGATATTACCGCGACTAGGTGCCGCAGGATTACGAGTGCCTCGAATAACAGAGGAGTCATTCAAGTTTTGGCTAGCCTTCAAGGAAGAACTGATAATAGGCATTATCACGCCACCAGTAGATGGTGTAGTGCCGAAGTCAGTTTCAAAGGCCATTGTAAGAGAAGATTGTGCACCTTGTGCACGTTTAGCTACTGCCATGTTTAATCCTCCTAATATTCAACATTACCGCCAATTACGTGCGGTATTTCTATAGTGAGTGTGGCTTTACCCGGATACACCGGACGCCACGAGATATTGTCTGTTTCATAGTCAATGTTAATGACAGGATAGTTAGGGTTAACTGCCATGATACATTCGATGAGTAATTGGCCAAGTTCGTCACATTCGAACGCTCCTGTGTATTTCACTACACGACCTTCACGTTCTGCCTCAGCTCTTACTATCCCCCATACGAGTTGTAGGGTGTAAGAGTAAGAACTAGCCAAACCTTCAGACTTGTTATCCATCATGATGATCACGCACGGACAATCCTCTTCAAGAGGTGCGCCGGCGTCATCATATCCGATGTAAATACCAAGGTCCTTTCCGAAGTGCTCCATGCAGTAGTCGGTAATCTTCTGATTATCCTTAACCGCTTCCGCCCATCTGTTAGCAATGACCGCTAGTGGAATAGTTTGCATTGCTACCTCACTTTATATGCTCGCCTGCTAGACTCAAATTGGCTATTTTTGCCTAGTGCATATTCACCGATTTTAGACTCTAGGTAAGGTACCAACTTAGGCTGTAAGGCTGTTCGCATCGGACCAAACGTTTTACGAGGTTTAATCCTAAATGATGTTTTACCCTTAGCAAGTTGAAAGCCACCGGCAAATAATGTCCTACGCATTGGCTCTGTGATTTGTTTCGTGTAACCACGCTCAATCTGTTCGCCTAATCGTTTAGCAGACGATGATAACCACCCTACTTTTACAGATTGCGACCTGGCGTCATATTGGTAACCAACAGCTCGGAACATCTTGCCGAGAGGTGTGTATCCGACTGTAGTCTCCTTTACGCCACCGGCTATAAGTTGAGCTCGGGATTTAAGCCCCCAACCTTCCCTATGCGCCTTACCGCCATCTTGATATGCACGCCTTACTTTAGCGCCGAAAGCTGCCTCAAATTGAGCCCTCATTGTAGGGGGCATGAAGTTAGCATATTTATGGCCACCAGGTGAGCCGGATTTAATCCCGGCCTTGATTTCCTTTTGCATCATCCAACCGACTGATTTCATAGCCTTCCTAGTCCAATCCGGTTTAGTATGAGCTATAAATTCAAGATACGGAGTAGCGGTGTCAGTGATGGTAATTGGTGAATTACTCATGGTCTTACCGTCCTAACGTTGGCCACAATTTCAAGACAATGCATTTTAGCGTCGCTATCGGAGATATGATCCACGTACCACTTCTTACCGTTGATGTAGATTACATCTTTAGTCTTGGGTAATGGCACGTCTTTGGTTCTAACCCATACCTTAGCTTTATCAGCAAGACCAGTTACGAAGCCTGAACCTTTACCGTCATACTCACCGATTTCTACACTAGCCTTAATCTGCTTACCTTCATATGTTATTTTTTCGCCAAATACATCGAGTAAGGCGCTTTCATCATAGGTCAGCATGTGTTATACCTCGTAGAGTGAACGCGGACCATGTGGCCCGCGTTTCATTAAAAATACAATAATTAGTTTTTCAACATTACTGTAACAGTATCTTGTGTTGCAGTCTTAGGCTCTACTGCGATACCCAATGCTTTACCACCAGTTTTTACAGCTTTACCAGAAGCGAAGTTTACTGCGTCACCTACAGCGTATGTATCAGCTTTATTAGCATCTACTTTGAATACGCCTGTTACTTTCAATGCACCTGTTTCACCGGTTTTAATATCTGTTACAGCTACACCATGAAGTGTACCAGCTTCTACAATGTCACCGGCTTTAATATCTGTTGTTGCCACATAATTGATACGGTCTGTTTCATATACGAATTTTGCCATATGTATTTATCCCCCTAATTATTTACCAGCGTTTTTGTATACACCACGGAAGTCAAGAGCACTTACGCCACAGTCAAATGCTACTTTGTATTCGATACCATCTACATCAAAGCCTTGGCGAGTTTCAAGACGTGGAGTTTCAACGCCGTTCAAGTAAGTTACTTCAATAGTGTCATGTTGAGTTGCATCAGCTACCAAGTACCATGCATCTGGATCAGTTAATTCTGCATCAGCTACAACTACGAAGCGACCTTTATAAGGGTTAACTACACCGGAGTTTACACCGTCTACTGCTGCAGTAGAGTTAACGATTTGATATGCAACCATTTCAAGTTCTGGAGGAACTACCAAGTATTTAGGTGTAATGTTAAGAGTAGCATCACCAGTAATACCTTTTTGACGGCGCATAGCAGTAATTGCTTTCGCGATAGCTTTAACGGATAATGCTTCACCAGTTGTTGCAACGTTGCCGTGTTTAGCGTCAAATAATGCTACGTTATCTTGCATTTTAACGTTACCAGTTAACTGAGCGTATACCATTTTGTTTACTAATCGTTTAGCAGCAGAACCATATTTAGTAGCAATTTTGGAGAACAAGCCTAAATCATCATTAATGATTGCTTGACGAGTTAAGCTGAACAACTTACCATATGTAGCCACTTTAGTACGAGCAGATGCTTCACCTAAGAAGTCTTGTTGGAATTGGCCACCTTCTGGAACTAATTCAAGGTTACCTGCTTCGGACAATGCTACGCGTGCAGCTTCTTTGAAGTCACGGTTAGAGCCTTTACCTGCCCAGATTTGGAATGTAGTTTCTGCTTCGTTGAAGCCTGTCATTACAGATTTGTTTGCAAGATTGGACATGATTGCTGGGAATGTGGATGTAGAGTTAATAGCTTGACGAGCCAATTCCATGTTATCGCCGAAGTTAGCTTTCACGTTTTCACGTTGTAAGGACTCACGAGCCAACTCAATCATGGAATAGCCACGCAACTCATTAGCACCTGGTGAAGCATCTGCTACAGGGATACCTGCTGCCATCAATACTGCGTCTTGTGCAGCGGCACGGAACTTATCGCTTTCAGCTTCGCCCATTGTTACAGATACGCCTTTATTGCGTGCACGTAATTGGTCCATTACCATTGCACGTGCTTCGTCAACGGATACGCCCATTACAATTGCTTCGTCAGCACCTTCTACGTCGAAGTCACGGAACAATGCAGTAATTTCGGAAGTACGTTTACGTTCTTGCTCCATAGCCTTTTGAAGGTCCTCTTGTGTGATACCAGTTTCTACTGGTGTGGATTTTACTTCTTCAGTTTTTAAAATTTCTTCACCATTCATACTTTTTGTTTCCTCCTGTGTGTCAATACTTGTATGAATTTCATCAGCACTACGTCCTACGCCGACAGTAGCGTCAGCAGGAACAGATACAATGCTGATTTCTAAAGGTTCCCAATCAGTTACTACATATGTGTCAGGGCCTTTGAATCTGCCATTACTGGATACAGAATCTTTATCATCAAGCACTTCATATCGCTTGATTGAATACCCAACGCTTACGCCTTGTAGCGTACCGGACTGTACCTTTTGGAATATTGTGTCGGATTGTTCATCCTCATCGAATCGCACTAATGCTTTTCCTCGATTATCCTCAATCCAAACTTTTTCAATGTGCCCCACGACCGCATCACGATCATGGTTAAACAACAATGTGCCTAAGCCATTATTAAAGCGCTCAAGGTTGATGCACTCTTCATCGTGGCAAAGGATTTCATCGCCGAACCAACGGCCATATGGCGTTTCGGAAGAGAATGATAATTCTACGGTCCGACTATCGGTATCGACGTGGTCAATAGTAGTTTCTCGACAGTAGTTGCCAAGAACACTACGCTTTTGATGTTCACTCATTACTAGCCATCAGCTCCTTCCTGTGTAGTGTCATCATCGCCCATCGTTAGCGGTTGCAACTCACTGGAATAATCTAGTAACACCCCGAGCTCCTTGGCTCTGTCCTGTTCGAGTTTCCGTTGTTCAAGAACTTCTTCCCAATCACGTCCAGATGCTGCACACACATCTTCTAATGTTGTAAGCCCAGATTTGATAGCTTCCTTATTAGCGTTAACTTCCTTAACAGGGTCAATCCATGACCACCCTGGAGCAAGCCAAGCTACCTCTTGGTATTTGTCCTTGTTCGCTAAGTAGTCAGAAGGTAATTCACCCGCTAAGTAAAGGGCGTCAATAAAGGCTTTCCAAATCGGCATACAGAAGTGTCTGATTACAAATTTCTGCATTTGGCGGAATGTCTTTTGGTCCTCCAACAGGTTCTGGCGTGCCGCCGAGAAGTTACCAGATATATTACGCGCTACGATGTCAGCGCTCATGCCAAGACCGGAGGCAATTCTCCGAGTCTGAGTTGCTGAATATTCACTTGCAGTACCAGCGTTACGCTTAGGGTCTGCAAACTCGATGGACTCGCCAGGACTTAGGTGTCTAACCATACCTGGTGCCATTGTGATATTAGGTCTGCCTTTGCTATCTCTTGGTAGCATGGCTGTTTGTCTTGCGGAATTTTGAGAGGTTACAAAAACACTGAAGCATGCTGCCACTCGTGCAGCAATTAAATCAGCATCCATGTACTCATCAATATCATGGATTCTACGAAGTACAAGCGCCAATAGGCTTATACCCCTAAGCTGAGAAGGGCGTTTAGGCTTGAATAACAAAAAGGCTTGGTCTGTTGTTAACCGAGCTGTATCAAACGATCGCAACCCCATCGGGTCAGTTTGACTCACATGGTAAGCTACTGGTCTACCATGTTCGGTAACTTCAACGCCATTGATAATGTTATTCTTACCGTGTGTAACACTTACTGCGCCAATATTCTCAGCCTCTATTAATTGGATAGATAGAGGCAGGTACTCACCTTGTGAAGTCTTGTTTACAAGAATTTCACCGTCATACACCATTCGCCTTAAGGCCATTTCCTGCAATTCGTAGAAGCTAGAAATACCTCTTATGTCAGCATTTTCAGGTTCGGCCCATTTGGCCCAAGCCTTTTCGATTTTCTTATTTAAATCGTTGTTCAGCTTGCCGTTTCGGTTTCTAACTTTTGCTTGCGGGATAATCCCTGCGCCGATTACATTTCGTAATATCGCAATTACTGCGGACTCAGCTAAGTCACTGTTCATCTCGGCGGCTCTTGCACGTCCACGGATAATATCACGTGAACCGGTGGCCAATTGTTCGGCGGTCCCATATGCAGGTTGCCAATCACTGTTTAACCTGTCCATAGATGCCGCATCATATTGACGTAGTGCATCGCGGTAAGCTTGGCGTTCATATGCACGTTGTGGACTAACCCAACTGATTACTCTATCAATAATGTTCATCGTCCACCCCATGTTACGAATGCATCTGCTTGGTAGCCGTTAGACTCCTCATGTACACGTTGCATTAGCGTTTGTTCTCGTGCATAGAGTACAGGTAAGTCAATCGTCTTGAACCGTTTACCGCCAATCTGTAACTCAGAATATCCTTTAGTTTCGATATCCTCTATGACTTGGCGGACACGTTCAAGTTGTTCATTTACATCGCTCATGGTTCACCTCCTATCTAAACCAATGGCCAGTATTCCCTATGCCTCCGCTGTAGTCCTCGTATGTTTGGACCTCTTCAGTTTCCTCATAAGGTTCTGGCTCCATTAAATATTTAACGCCGGCAATATCTGCTACTGCTGCGTTGTAAGTACATGTATCAAGCAAATGGTTGACCGGATGACTCGTTAGCGGTTTCCATTGAACTGTTACCGCCCCTGTTTTCACATTTCTGTGTTCCTGCTTTTCCTCTGACCTTAGATGGTCTGAGTACTCTTGCGGACAATCTTTGTATAAATGGATCGTGCCATCTTCGTTTATCGGTCTTACCATTCTTGCGAATATAAAGTCTTTCCAATAGTCTGTATTTAATACGTACAGCTTCAAGCCTCCTACAACGCCCTTCTCCAATGATGTCATTGTGTATGGTGCTGTCATGGTAGTATGGTTTGAGGAACCTTTAAGCGGTATACATACTTCCGGGAATCTTGAACAGAACTGATATACTTCGTCTGTTCTAAAGCCGGAGTCAATACCTGCTTTCATTATTTGACGAGGTTCGCCAAACTCCGATGGATACTCTCGATGAATAATGATTTCCTCTAAATCCTCCCAAGTGCTTGCCTGTCCATAATCAATTAGGTAAGACTTAACACCTGGAGCATAGGCTCTTACTTCCCACCAGAAGTGGTCAAGCTGTACGTCTACGGAAGCGATAAGCAATACTGCCTTATCCGGCACAATACCGCACGGATACGTGGATTCCGTAAATTGCATATTTTGTGTGCTTTTAGTTTTAGCACTTCGCCAAGGTTCTGCTAGCCATGAATTAATAAAGTTCATCAATAAGGCTGGCGTACCTTTGGAAGTCTTAAACTCATACGCAACGTCTCCGAACGTGACCCACGGCGAATATATCGACGATAAGTGATACGAAATTGAGCGGACTTTGCTTTGCGATGCATTGACCGCTACCCATTTCCCATGTCTTAACATTTCCATTTTGTGCTTGTCGTGGATATGTCCACCGCAATGTTCACATTCGTAATACGCTGTATCACGTATCATGTCCGCATTATCGTTGTGTTCTTCCGGCCATTTTATCTGCTTAAAATTGAGGGTCTGCGACACTCCGCAATGTGGACATGGCACGTAATACTGCCTGCGCTCATTTGCATTCATGAACGCCTGCCAAATATTACCCGACTCAACGGTAGGCGTGGATACCATTACTATTTTCTTGTCTACGAACGTTTTAGTACGTTCCTTAGCAAGTTTGATTGGATCCGCTTCCTTACCTGAGAAGGCGGGGTATTTGTCTATTTCGTCAAAGAATAGATACTTGATAGACCGGCTTGATAGGCTACTCGGTGAGTTCGCACCAACCAGTACCATATAGTTGCCGTTGTAAAAATCCAGTTCAAGTAATTTACTATTCTCGTCAAAATTATCACTAATAGATTTAACCGATTTAATCATCGGTTGTACTCTCTTATCACTAGCAAATTTAGCAATAGTGTCTGTTGGGTATACCATCATAACTGGTGATTGCGTTTGGTCTAACGCATACCCTATCATATTGAGCTCTGCTTCAGTTTTACCAATCTGTGCACCGAAGCACAGTACAATCTGTTCAATCAGAGGGTCTGTGAATTTATCCATGAGCTCCTTTAGGTATGGAGTCCGACTGGTTCTCCATCTACCTGGCTCTGCGGATATATTCGTTAACACCCTGAAATTGTCAGCCCATTCTGATACGGTATATCGTTCCGGTGGTTTAAATGCGTCGAGCTCTTCTGGGAACCAATTAATCTTTGGCTCTGCTTTTACCGGTTTTGACTTCTGGCGTGTACTCGCCTTTGCGCGAGTAACTTTCGAGGTAGTCTTCGGCAACTTCGCTCACCACCCTTTCTACCGTCGCTCGTTCTTCTGGATCCGTAAACTCACTACCGACTCGTTTACCGAGTTTAATGAGCGAGGACTTCAACTCTAAGATACGAGCAGACCATTCTTTGGCCACATCTGCACGAGATACGTACTCACCGTTTAACACGTCGAGTAATTTCTTCTCACGAGCAGCGCGAGACTCTTTATAGTCAGCTTCAGCTATCAGCTTTCGTGTTGCTGCAGATTGGTCTTTAGTTTTATCCGCCTTAGCTTGGCCAAGATATACGAGAACTTCACGGAGATTCCACCAACCTGTTGCCGCTTTAGGCATGCCGGATTTGTGGTGTCTCGAAATAATCT
>OGHR01000478.1_pt1 | contig 38181 bp, 27 predicted proteins | sample 1571621 | NCBI WGS metagenome assembly OGHR01 (sample SAMEA2582038, study PRJEB24529) | metagenome | biome: Human gut stool | place: China | collected 2011
CACAGAGTATACCTATCGGATCAAACGAATCGATATGGATGTTTTTGAAGAGGAAGACTGAACATTTATAGTATAAAAGATAGTATAGACGAAAGGACTTTTATGAACATACAGATTTTCGGCACATCAAAGTGCTTTGATTCAAAGAAGGCCATGCGTTATTTCAAGGAGCGCGGCATTAAGTATCAATGGATTGATATGAAGGAAAAGGGGCTCAGCAAAGGGGAGTATACAAAGGTGAAACAGGCGGTAGGCGGTCTGGATGCTATGCTGAATCCGAAGTGCAAGGACCAGGACACACTGGCGCTGATCAAGTATATTGCAGATGAAGACAAGGATGAAAAGGTGTTGGAGAATCAGCAGGTATTAAAGACACCGATTGTCCGAAACGGTGCGCTGGCAACGGTGGGTTATCAGCCGGATGTATGGAAAGGCTGGAAGTAGGACAAGATGGAACCGTATTATTATCAACAGATGAACAAGCAGAGACAGGTAGTCTATCATGCCATTTTGCAGGGAATCACAGCCCTGGCGGATGAGTTTCAGATTCCTGCAATAGAGGGGGCGGAGCTCTATGATGTATTTTTCCAGCTGCGGCTGGATCATCCGGAGATATTCTGGGCAACAAGTTTCAAATACAAATTTTTCAAGGGTTCACCGAATTATATTTTTATCCCGGAATATATTTTTGAGAAGAATAAGATCCGGGAGCATCAGAAGGCGCTGAAAGCTAGAGTGGACAAACTGGCAAGACCGGCAAAAAATTTTTCAGACATTGAAAAAGAAAAGTATGTTCATGATTTTATCTGTGAGAATGTACGTTATGATAAGCTGAAAAAGGCCTATTCCCATGAGATAATCGGGCCTCTTGGACAGGGGGTCGGTGTCTGTGAAGGCATTGCCAAGTCAGTGAAAATTCTGTGTGATGCACTGAATCTCTGGTGCATCATAGCCATTTGTGGAAATAATCCTGAAAAAGGTATTAAGTACAGACATACATGGAATATTATCCGGCTGGATGGAAAGTATTATCATCTGGATGCCACATTTGACAACAGTCTCGGGCGCAGTGGAAGCGGTACACCGGAGATTCGTTATGATTATTTCAATTTGGACGATAAAGCTGTATTCAGGGATCATGAGCCATTGATTGCGCCGGCACCTGCATGTACTGACAACAGCCGTTTTTATTACAAAGAGAAGAAGCTGTCTTTTACAAAGACAGAGGAGGTATATAAGCGTTTCCTTCAGGCGGCCAAAAAAGGAAAAACATTGACCTTTCACTGGAGGGGCGGTTATCTGACCCGGGAAGTACTGGAGGAATTGTTAGATTTGATGCAACAGGCCGGTGCAGTAAAGAATAAAACAGCTGTGGTTGGTTTGAACTGGGCCCAGGCAGTGCTGCGGCTGCATTATGTGGAGAGTGCGGAGGCAGGCGATGAGAATGCAGAAGCAGCGAATGGTGCAATCGGAAAGGGAACGCATAAGGCAAAAATTGACGTGACCATGGAAGACGCCAATGAAGGCGAGCAGATTGAGACGGATTAATTGTGTAATATATATAACAGCATAAATGTAAAACAGCATAAATGATTATCAGCCCCGGAACGACAATGTTTCGGGACTTTTTGTATGCAGAAAAGGTATTTTGACTTGTGGATTGGGTGTTGTGTCGATGATTGGAAAATGTTGCAGGAAACATAAATTTGACAAAAGAGTAATAATATGATATATTATCTGTAATGTTTTTGTAACAAATGAAATATTTTAGTAAAAAACAGATCCCACTATAAGTCAATATGAGAATGTAAGACGACGTTTTTACAGGAGGTTTATATCCATGATTAGAAGAAAACTTGCATTACTTGGCACTACTGTTGCAATTTCATTGCTGCTTACAGTACCGGCATTTGCAGCAGATACCAAAGATACAGACACTGCACAGAACGCACAGAATACACAAAGCATACAGGAAGAGAAGGCAGAAGAGAAGACAGAAGAGAATACGGGTTATGTAACATGTTCTGTTCTCAATGTGCGCAGAGCCAGCTCTGAGAAATCAGATAAAGTCGGAACCTTGAAGAGGGGTGAAGAAGTCAAGATTCTGAGAGATGAGGAGAATGGCTGGTATGCAATTGATTTTGAAGGTCACATCCGATATGTTCACGGTGATTATATTACAACAGATCAGGACGAGGTGAAAGGTTATACAGCCAGCAGCTGGGATGGGCCTGTTCTGACTGCTTCGGCAGGTACGATTACCGGACCGAGCGGCAAGGAGACCTATTACAATCTGAATATGTCTGGGGTTGTCAGCATTATGAGAAGTCTTGGCAATACAGATGAGTACTGGGTCAGAGACGACGGTGCCAAGATGCTTGGCAATTATGTAATGGTTGCTGCCAATCTGAATGTCCATCCGAGAGGCTCAATTGTAGAGACGAGTCTTGGACTTGGTATTGTCTGTGATACAGGTGGCTTTGCATCCGGCAATTCCACACAGCTGGATATTGCAGTTAATTGGTAATTATATGTAACTGTTCAGAGCCAAGCGGATTTATGTTCAAAAGTGCGAAGCATGCTTGCATGAATGAACACTCTTGAACATAAATCCATTTGGCGGATACGCCACACCGACAAAATGCGAAGCATTTGGAGGTTAGCTCTGAACAGTTACTATATTTTTAAAAATAGAAAGTTAAAAAATGAGTTGTGAAGAACACAAGTTATCTTCTTGCACCATGATACAAAAAAGGATATACTCATAATATCATGATAAAGGGGGATGCAAAGAATGGGACAGTTTTTGAACAGCAAAGAACCATATGACAGATTCAAATCCGTTATGAACGGAATATATTTTGTTGATAAATCAGACATACTTGAAGAATTAATTCCTGCATTGCAACAGGAACAAAGATTTTTTTGTATTACCCGTCCAAGACGTTTTGGAAAAACCGTAATGGCCAATATGATAGCAGCTTTTTTTGAGGATACAGGAGATGAATCGCTGTTTGAACATCTTCATATTTCGCAATACGATTTGTATGAAGCGCAAGTCGGCAAACATGATGTGATTTATATTGATTTTAGTGAGATGCCGAGAGAGTGTTGTACTTATCATGAATATATTGCCAGGATTCAGGATGGCTTAATTCGGGATATCAAAGAAGCTTATCAGGAAATGAATATTGACGAAGATATCGCAGTTTGGGATTTGTTGTCACAGGTTTTTAACAGAACCGGCCATAAATTCATTTTTGTTATGGATGAATGGGATGCAGTTTTTCATATGTCTTTTATTACGCAGAAAGACAGAGAAAATTATTTGCTTTTTCTGAAGCTTTTGTTGAAGGGACAGAGTTATGTGGAACTGGCCTACATGACAGGGGTGCTTCCGATTGCAAAATATTCCGATGGTTCTGAATTGAATATGTTTTTAGAGTATAATATGGCAACACGAATTCGATTTAGTGAATATTTTGGATTTTCAGATGAAGAAGTCGATATGATTTATAAGCGATATCTGAAAAATACAAAAAAACCGCAGATTAGTCGTGAAAATCTTAGAGAATGGTATGATGGTTATCATACGGCTGCGGGGGAACGGTTGTATAATCCACGTTCGGTTGTATGTGCATTGACAGACAATCAGTTATCTAATTATTGGGTAAGCTCAGGAAGATATGATTCAATTTTTACTTATCTGCAATATAATGTTGATCAGATACAGAATGATTTGACATTGATGTTTGCAGGAGAAAAAATACCGTCAGGGATACAGGAGTATGCTGCGACAGCGCAGGAACTGAAGACAAAAGAAGAAATTTATTCCGCAATGGTTGTATATGGCCTTTTGACCTATGAAAATGGCAGAGTGTTTATTCCGAATAAAGAGTTAATGGGAAGTTATGCCGCAATGATGAAGAAAGAAAAATCATTAGGATATATTTATCGATTGGCCAACTTATCTGAGCAGATGCTGCAGGCAACACTTGCAGGAGATACAGGGACAATGACGCAGATCATTCAATATGCACATAATACAGAAGTCCCGATTTTGTCGTACAACAATGAAACAGAACTTTCCGCAATTGTTAATCTGGTTTACTTGTCAGCCAGGGATCGGTACCGAGTGGAGCGTGAAGATCGAGCCGGAAAGGGATATGTGGATTTTATTTTTTATCCATTGAGAGCGGATCAGGATGGTATTATTTTGGAGCTAAAAGTGAATCAAACGCCGGATGATGCGATCGCGCAGATAAAAGAAAGAGAATATGCTTTGCGTTTTAAGGGAAAACTGGCTGAGAAAACAGTGCACACAGGGCGTATTTTGGCAGTTGGTATCGGGTATAATAAAGTGACAAAAGAGCACGCCTGCAAAGTGGAAGAGTTATAGGTATTTGATCCTATTGAAATTTTAATTTGCGCGAGTGATTACAAACGAGTAGCAAGTAAGCGTAAATCCAGTTTACCAGCTGCTCGTTTTCTTTTGTTAAAAATAATAGTGTCATGAAAAAGTGTGTAGCCTGTCTGCGTGAGTCCGGCTTATTTGACGGAGTACACATTTTTCTATAAAAATTAGCACTCAAGGGTTGACAGTGCTAACAATAAGTGTTATATTACATATAGAACAAAAGAGGAGGGAAGGACTTAAAGCAGGAATGAAGAAAACTGACACGGCATTCATTACAATGTCGTGTTTTATATAGATTACTTTTAGAGATGCGAACAATATTGAATTGAGTACATTGTTTCCAAAGGAGGCATGAATATGGATTTAAATAAATTTACACAGAAGTCCCTGCAGGCAGTGCAGGATTGTCAGAAACTGGCTTATCAGTACGGGAATCAGAAGATTGAACAGGAACATCTGCTTCTGAGCCTGCTGACCCAGGAAGACAGCCTGATCGACAGACTGCTGGCGAAGATGGGAATTAATCATGAAGGATTTAAGGTACAGGCGACGAAGCTTGTTGAGAAGCTTGTCAAGGTATCCGGCGGCCAGGTTTATGTAGGTGATAACCTGAACCGTACACTGGTACGGGCTGAGGAAGAAGCGAAGCAGATGGATGATGAATATATCTCTGTTGAGCACCTTTTCCTGGCATTGTTTGAGACAGCCGACAGTGATATCAAGACATTATTCAGGAATTTTGAAGTAACAAGAGATGGTTTCCTTCAGGCACTTTCCACTGTCCGAGGCAATCAGCGTGTGACAAGTGATAACCCTGAGGCAACTTATGACAGCCTGAGTAAGTATGCAGAAGATTTGGTAGGCAAGGCAAGAGCCCAGAAGATGGATCCTGTCATTGGCCGTGATACGGAGATCCGTAACATTATCCGTATCCTTTCTCGTAAGACGAAGAACAACCCGGTACTGATCGGTGAGCCTGGTGTAGGTAAGACCGCAGTTATCGAGGGCCTGGCACAGCGTATCGTCAAGGGCGATGTGCCGGATGGCCTGAAGGACAAGAAGATTTATTCTCTGGATATGGGCGCACTGGTAGCCGGTGCCAAGTACAGAGGTGAATTCGAGGAACGTCTGAAGGCTGTTCTTGCTGAGGTCAAGAAGAGCGACGGCGAGATTATTCTTTTCATCGATGAGCTGCATCTGATCGTTGGTGCCGGCAAGACGGACGGTGCCATGGATGCCAGCAATATGCTGAAGCCTATGCTGGCCAGAGGTGAACTCCACTGTATCGGTGCGACAACACTGGACGAGTACAGACAATACATTGAGAAGGATAAGGCGCTTGAGCGTCGTTTCCAGCCGGTTATGGTGGATGAGCCGACGGTGGAGGATACCATTGCCATTCTTCGTGGCCTGAAAGAAAGATATGAAGTTTTCCATGGCGTTAAGATTACAGATGGTGCCCTTGTGGCAGCTGCAACGCTTTCACATAGATACATTACCGATCGTTTCCTTCCGGATAAGGCGATTGACCTTGTGGATGAAGCCTGTGCAATGATCAAGACAGAACTTGATTCTATGCCGACAGAATTGGATGAGATTTCGCGTAAGATCATGCAGTTGGAGATTGAGGAAGCTGCTCTGAAGAAAGAGGACGACAAGCTCAGTCAGGAACGGTTGCAGAACATTACCCATGAGATTGCCGAACTGAGAGAAGATTTCAAGGTTCAGAAGGCTAAATGGGACGATGAGAAGCAGGATGTTGAGAAGCTGCAGAGCCTGCGTGAACAGATTGAAGACCTGAACAAGCAGATTGAGTTGGCTCAGAGGAATTATGATCTGAACAAGGCTGCTGAACTTCAGTACGGCAAGCTGCCTCAGCTGAAGAAACAGCTGGAAGAGGAAGAGGCGCGTGTCCATGGAGAAGAGAATTCTATTCTTCGTGAACGTGTCACTGATGAAGAGATTGCCAGAATCGTGTCCAGATGGACAGGTATTCCGGTTGCAAAGCTGACAGAGAGCGAGCGTAATAAGATCCTTCATCTGGACGATGAACTTCACAAACGTGTCATCGGTCAGGAAGAAGGTGTATCGAAAGTCACAGAAGCGATTATCCGTTCCAAGGCAGGTATCCAGGATGAGAACAGACCGATTGGTTCGTTCCTGTTCCTTGGCCCTACTGGTGTTGGTAAGACAGAACTTGCCAAGGCACTGGCAGAGAATCTGTTTGATGATGAGAACAATATGGTGCGTATCGATATGAGTGAATACATGGAGAAGTTCTCCGTGTCCAGACTGATCGGAGCGCCTCCGGGATATGTTGGTTATGAAGAAGGCGGACAGCTGACAGAAGCAGTCAGAAGAAAACCTTACTCTGTTATCCTTTTCGATGAGATTGAGAAGGCCCATCCGGATGTTTTCAATGTATTGCTGCAGATTCTGGATGATGGTCGTGTGACCGATTCTCAGGGCAGAACGGTAGACTTTAAGAATACGATTCTGATCATGACGTCAAACATTGGTTCTTCCTATCTGCTGGAGGGCATTGACAGCGAAGGCAATATCAGTGATGAAGCAAGACAGAACACGATGAATGATCTGAAAGCACATTTCAGACCGGAATTTCTGAACCGTCTTGATGAGATCATTATGTTCAAGCCGTTAACGAAGGACAACATCAGCGGTATCATTGATATCCTGATCGGTCGTCTGAATAAGCGTCTTGAGACAAAGGAACTGACACTTCAGCTGACACCGGCTGCAAAGGATTACATCACAGATCATGGTTATGATCCGGTTTATGGTGCACGTCCGTTGAAGCGGTATATCCAGAAGAATGTCGAGACCATGGTAGCCAAAATGATCCTTGGCAATGAATTGGAGCCGGGCGACTGCATCAATGTAGATGCTGATGCCAATGGCCTCACAACAACCACAACACATATTGAAGACTAATGGCGCAAATTGTGTTGGCTGGTAAGTGAACATTTTCCCCAGAAAGGCCCTGTATTTCGGTGAATGCCGAAGTACAGGGCCTTTCTTCACATCATGACGATTCTGATGGGATTGTCATGATGCTGTATTTTAGTTTATTTTAGTTTATTTTAGTTTATTCGGCGGTCAGCTGATAAAGACTGTGGTCTTCAGCCGCCGTGTTGGCATTATACAGAAACAGAATATCGGTAACGCCATTGGATTGAATGGTTTCGGAAATATCTTCTGTATAATATCTCGGGTCGATCATGATGATTCTTGCATAGTCAGGAATCAGGAACGGAACAAAACAGTTTGCGTAGGAATCCTTGAAGACCATCAGCACCTTTTTGGATTCGGAAGCGGAATCGATAACGACTTCCGGATGATTGCCGCCAAAGAATACATTGTACTGGCTTTTGGTGGACAGGCTTTGAACGTCAAATACGGAAGCTGATTTGGTATTTTCTGCCGTCAGGCTGACAGTGTAATCTGTGGCCTGATCCGGAAGATACGCATAAATTTCATCCGTTTCTGATGTACGCAGGCCGCTGGAAGCGGACAAAGTACCTTTGAAAGAATCGGAAAGTATGTTTTTGGAATAAGTGGTGCTGTCATTAAGTCCCAGAGTTTTGTTATAGGTCTGGTAGGCGAGTAAGGCCGCATCACTTGTCCAGTGATGGTCGGTTCTGTAGTAAAGCTGAGTTGCTTTGTCGCAGGCGGCAAAAGGCTCAGAAAGATCGATCCAGTTGATGCCGGAAGCAGCAAGGTCACTTTGAAGCTGTGTAAGGAAAGCTTTTTGATCCCCTTTTACAGCTCCGAAAGGGAGTTTTTTGCTGTATATGTTGACAGCCGTAGGGACGATCATAGCATTTAAAGTGATATCTGTTCCTTCTGTAAGCTTGGCAATCCCCTTGTAGCCTTCCAGGAGGGAGGCATACTGCTCATCAGATGGCGTATGGAAATTCTGGATCAGATAACCGCCCTTTGCAAGAAAAATGTCGTTGGATTCAGTTTTTCCCATCATGCGTGAAACTGTGGATTCAAGCGTGATCCATTTGTTTCGAAAAGGAAACTGATCAGCAATATAGGTCTCGAATTCGGATTCAAACTTTCCGGATACCAGCGTTGAGAATGTCAGCTTTGGAAATGTCTGGAGTGTACGGTTTTCCATATCAGAGGATGTATGATCCGGCATCAGGATCATGCCGGCGTCCAGGAGGACAACAATAGCAATTGCGGCAATGACCAGAATAGAATGATATTTTTTTCGATTGATTTTATCTTTTCGTTTCTGCATAATCTGTCCTCACTAAAATCTGAAATAAAGGAAAGGGTTGTAAGTACCGTATACAAGGAATGCAATGCTGAGGATACCAAGGAGCAGAAGTACTGCGGAAGTCACTTCAGGTTTCTTTCTGCTGCATCGCACAATATAATTCCTGATCAGCGGTGTTGCACAGAGCACGCCCATGATCAGAATGATGAGATTGTTCCTTATATAATAAAAGAACGCCAGATCAAGGAAGCCTTTGGTGCCGATACCAAATAAAGTGCCGACGTAAGTGCGCATACTGCCAAAGTCCGTGTTGCTGAATAAGACCCAGCCGAACATGACAAGAAGCATGGTATAGATGTGTCGGGCTGCTTTCGGCAGCTTCTTCAGCAGAGAAGCAAATATATATTTCTCAAGAATCAGAAGAATACCGTAATAGAGGCCCCACAGGATAAAGTTCCATGCCGCACCGTGCCAGAAACCTGTGAGCACCCATACAATCAGAAGGTTCAGAATATGACGGGGCTTGGAAACACGGTTGCCGCCAAGAGGAATATAGACATATTCACGGAACCAACCGGATAATGTCATATGCCATCTGCGCCAGAACTCTGTGATACTGTCTGAAATATATGGAAAATTGAAGTTTTCAGGGAATGTAAATCCCAGCATCTTGCCCATACCAATGGCCATATCACTGTAACCGGAGAAGTCAAAGTAAATCTGAAGGGTGTAGGCAAAAATACCAAGCCATGAAGTCATGATGCTTCTGCTGCCCGAAGCCTGAATGGTTTCGTAGAGCAGACCGAGATTGTTGGCAAGCAGGACTTTTTTGGAAAGACCAAAGAGCAGTCGCTCGATGCCTTGACCGAATTTGGCACGGGATATTCTGCGGTTGGAAAGCTGAAGCTCGATATCTGAATATTTAACGATCGGACCAGCGACGAGCTGAGGAAACATCGTGATATATACAGCAAAGTTCAGCAGGTTTTCCTGAGGCTTGACTTTCTTTCTGTACACATCGATGACATAGGACAATGCCTGGAATGTGTAGAAAGAAATACCAACAGGAAGTGCCAGTGATCTGAATTCAATCTTCAGAGGAAGAATGGCATTGATCATGTTGACAAGGAAACCGGCATATTTAAAAAATCCAAGCAGCAGAAGGTTGACAGCGACTGCAAATATAAGCTGGCGTTTCCGCATGTGCGGATCTTCAAGTTCGCCAAGAACAAGACCGGACATGTAGTTGAAACCGATGCTCAGGATCATAAGGATGACATAGACAGGCTCTCCCCAGGCATAGAAAATAATGCTGGCCGCAAGCAGTACAATGTTTTTGTACTTAAAAGGAAGTACTGAATGGAGGAGCAGTACGATTGGAAGAAAAATAAGCAGGAAATTTAAACTACTGAATACCATAATGTACTTTCAGGGTCTATTTGACGAGACCCATAAAAACCTCCTCCCACGTTGATGCATGCTCAGAAACAGCATAAAAATAATAAGGGCCGACTTTTTTGGTGATGGCATGACCAAGAAGGTCAATCTGGTTAGTGCCGTAGCCGTCAAAGTTGGTCTTTTGTGCGTCCAGTCTGGAAGCAGCCGCTTTTTCAGCTGTTTCCAGAGCGGCTGAGTTATCGGACTTCACGATCAGAAGCTCCGATACATCCATTAGACCATTGCCGCAATAGTAAATAGACCAGTCAAAGAGACTTTCGTCAAGATCAAGATTCTTTCGCATATCACGGGCTGTTCCTTTTTTGAGGGTATTGATACCTTCACATGATACAATATTCTGCTGGACTGTTTCAAAACTGACATTTTTTGCATGACCTGACAGGAGAATGCCAAGAATGAAAATAACAAGCAGGCCGCAGATGATGTATTGGATATATGTCAATTTCTTTAATCTATTCATTGTCTTTTAACCCCGCCATATCTGCCAGATAATTAAACCATAATGGATAAAATGCGGAAACAGGGTGAATACCATCCGCATCATATAATTCCGGCAGTTCTCTTAAAATGAAACCGGAGTCGATAAAGGTGACGCCGAGTTCCTGACATAAAGCTTCAAGTTCTGTATTGTATTCGTCGAGATACCCATAAAATGGCAGACGATCCTGAACACCGTCCTGCGGAGGAAAGATCGCATTGACATAAATCACAGTATGCGGTGTTGCACCTTGGATTTTGGTAATTGCTTCCCTGTAATCAGAGATAAATCCATCCACCTGTGAGCCATAATTCTCGATATCATTGACACCAAAACACATGAAAAGAAGAGATGGCGAAGCATTAATAGCAGCGTCAATCTGTTCTTCAGCTGTGCAGACGGAGATACCGATCTTGGAGGAGAAGTTGGATGGCGTCAGCCATTCATAGGCAGAGCCGCCTTCGACGATAGAATCCCCCAGGATGATCACGTCCTCAAACCATTTGGTCATTTCACTGTTGTCAAAGGAGTCATCTTTCATTGCGATGATCTTCTCCTGTTCCTCAGTGAGATCGCCGGAAAAATTTTCGATTTTGCGGGATGAGAAATCTGTCGGTGTTTTGGCTTCCATTTGCTTGAGCAGATCAACATCTGCTGCAATAGATTCGCTGTTTTTCGCAGAACCGTGATGTACAAAAATCCCGCCTGACAGATAAAGTAGAAAACTTAAGACTAGAATCGTCAAAATTGTAAATGCAGTTTTATTTTTCATTTTTTAAATTCCCCAGTATTGATGATGTACTTAATAGTAGTCAAACACCTTATAGGATATCATTTTTTTTGGCAGGTGTAAATTGAAAAATGATTCGAAATGTTCTTTTTGTATGGAAAACAGGGCTGGCAGGTATAGTACGTTTGAGAATACCTATTGTCATTATTGGTGGTTTACGCTACTATATTAAGTACAATTAAGTATACAAAAGCTTTTCTGACCGACAAAAGTTCTGCCAATATTTACAGGAATTTGTAACTGTTCAGAGCCAAATGGATTTATGTTCAAAAGTGCGAAGCATGCTTGCATGAATGAACACTCTTGGATATAAATCCATTTGGCTCTGAAAAGTTGCAGGAATTTAATTTAAAAGAGGTAATCATCATGAGCAGTTTTGAGAAAAATCTTTCGGAGGGCAATGTGGCGAAACAGCTGGTTCTGTTTTCGCTGCCTTTTCTGGCATCCAATATTATACAGTCCCTTTACAGCGTGGCGGATATGCTGATCGTTGGACGCTTCAGTGGTACAACCAGCATGTCCGGTGTGAATTTGGGAAGCCAGGTGACGCTGATCCTGACGAATATCGTTGTCGGTCTGTGTGCAGGCGGAACTGTGCTGATCGCACAGTATCTGGGAGCCAAGAGGCGGAAGGATATGCAGGAGACAACGGCTACATTGCTTACGACATTAACCATTGCGGCAATTGCCATTACCGTTTTAATGCTTATTCTCAAGAAACCGATCCTTTATCTGATCCAGACACCAGCGGAATCCTTTGCAGAGGCTGACCGATATCTGACAGTGACGGTTCTCGGCCTGATTTTTATATTTGGTTACAATGTGTTCAGTGCGGTTATGCGCGGCATGGGAGACAGTAAGCGGCCTTTGTACTTTGTACTGATTGCCTGCATTACCAACGTGATTCTTGACCTTGTACTGGTGGCCGGATTGAAGATGGGAGCGTTGGGAGCAGCTATTGCAACTGTTTTCTCACAGGCAGTCAGCATGATCACCTGTATCATCGTGATGATCCGCAATGACTTTGTATTTGATTTCAAACCATCTTCTTTTATTATTAAGAGAGAAAAAGCAGTGAAAATTTTGAAGCTGGGTACACCAACGGCTATCCAGAATGGTGTAACAAGCATTTCATTTATGATCATTACAACCCTGGTCAATGTGATCGGCGGCGTCAATGCATCAGCCGCCGTTGGTGTTGTGGCCAAGTTCAACAGTTTTGCGGTGCTGCCGGCTGTGGCGATGGGGGCCTCCATCTCAACGATGTGTGCACAGAATATCGGTGCCGGCAAGTGGGACAGAGCAGTGAAGACCTGCAAAATCGGTACAGTCATTGCTTTTTGCATCAGCGGCTGCATCTTTATTGTGGCGCAGACATCTTTTGAGCATATCCTGCGGCTCTTCAACGATGAGCCGGAAATGATCAAATACGGTGTGCAGTATATCCGGACATTCAGCTTTGACTATCTGCTGATGCCGTTTGTCTTCTGCATCAATGGTCTGTTCACCGGTGCCGGACACACCGCATTCTCCATGGTCAACAATATGCTGTCGGCAATTATACTCAGAGTACCGGTGGCAGTGAGTTTTGGTCTGGTGCTGCATCTGGGTCTGACAGGCGTCGGACTTGGCGGACCGATAGCATCTGTGGGATCTATTATATTGATTGTGGTGTTCCTGATATCAGGGCGCTGGAAAGAGAATAAAGCATTGTAAAGAAAATTGCGATAGGCGTATTTACAAACGCCTGTAAGAAAGGTATAATAAGAATATAGGAAGTCGGAAGGTGAATGCGCTCACCCGACCCGGCGAAGAAGAAAAACTAAAAAATAGCTGTCCGAGACTCGCCAAAGTACATAGGACGGCTATTTTTTATGCGTAAAATTCAGTATTGCAACTATGAGCATAGCGACAGAGACTATAAGTTGTAATTCCTCATATGTACTCATATGGCACCACCTCCGAATAGGCTCGGAACGGGTGCAGCACGTCCTCCGACTTCCATGAAATAAGTATACCATGGATAATCGGAGATGGCCATAAGTTACAGAATGGCCATAGCCTATGTAATAAAGGGAAACTCCCTCGCATAAGCCTCATACAGGGTGCCGATAAAAAAACTGAAATTCCCGCTGTCTGGCAAAACCAGCGAGACAGCGGGAATTTCAGTTTTTATTTTATGGTACCCGTATGAACACTATTTCTGGAAGGACAGCAGCAGATCGCCGGTATTGACGCGATCGCCTGCAGCAACGTAAATCTTGTCGATAACACCGTCCTGTTTGGCAACGACAGTTGTCTCCAGTTTCATGGCTTCGAGTACGAGCAGCGGCTGGTTCTGTTTCACTTCTTCGCCTTCTTTGACGAATACCTGGCTGACTGTACCCGGAATTGTAGAACCAACATGAGCCGGGTTGGACTTATCGGCTTTCAGTTTCTTATCGGACTTAACTTCAAGCTTCTTATCCTGAACAGTGACTTCACGGACAGAACCGTTGATTTCAAAGCTGAGGACACGTTTGCCTTCCTCATCAGGTGCAGACATTTCCATAAACTTGATCAGCAGATCTTTACCTTCGCCAATCTTAAGGGTTGTTTCCTCACCGCGGCGCAGGCCATAGAAGTAAACATGGCTTTCAAGTCGTGTAACATCGTTGTATGCCTGGAAATGTTCGCAGTAATCTTCATATACCTTTGGATAGAGGGCATAGCTGACAGCCTTCAGATCCAGCTGATAATCTGAGAAATCTGAGAGATCGTATTTATCCTTCAGCATGGCCTTAACAGCGTCAAAATCGACATCCGGAAGCAATGTACCCGGACGGACAGTGATCGGTTTCTCACCTTTGAGGATCATCTTCTGAAGTTCAGGATTGAATCCACCTTCAGGCTGTCCGATCATGCCCTTGAAATAATCTACAACAGAGGCAGGGAATGAGAGATCCTGGCCAAGTTCAAAGATATTGTCTTTGTTCAGACCGTTCTTCAGCATAAAGATAGCCATATCACCGACAACCTTGGATGTAGGAGTAACTTTTGTAACATTGCCGAGAAGATCGTTGGCCTGTCTGTACAGCTCTTTGATTTCTTCAAACTGATTCTTCATACCCATGCTTTCAACCTGGGCGAGAAGGTTGGAGTACTGACCGCCAGGGATCTCGTACTTGTAAATATCAACGTTTGGTGCGTTCATACCGCTTTCAAACTGTTTGTAAACCTTGCGGACTCTGCCGTAGTAGCGGCCAAGTTCACTGAGTTCATCAAGATCAAGGCCTGTGTCGCGTTCTGTACCCTGCAGGGCAGCAACAACAGAGTTCATGGATGGCTGACTGGTCAGTGTGCTCATGGATTCAATGGCCAGATCGACGATATCAACGCCGGCTTCTGCAGCCATCAGGACAGTTGCAACACCGTTGCCTGTAGAATCATGTGTATGAAGGTGAACCGGAATCTTCAGTTCGGACTTCAGCGCACCGATCAGCTCTTTGGCAGCGTATGGCTTCAGAAGTCCGGCCATATCCTTGATGCAGAAGGTATGGATACCAAGTGCTTCGAGTTCTTTGGCTTTCTTGACATAATAATCCAGTGTGTATTTCTTCTCGTTTGGATTTGTAACATCGCCTGTATAGCAGAGTGTACCTTCGACAATCTTGCCTGTTTTCAATGCTTCTTCGATTGGCATCTTCATATTTTCAACCCAGTTCAGGGAGTCGAAAATTCTGAAAATATCGATGCCGGCTTTGGAGGAAACATCAATAAAGTTCTTAACCACATTATCCGGATAATTGCTGTAACCAACGGCGTTGGATGCACGCAGCAGCATCTGGAGCATAGTGTTCGGCATTCTCTCACGGAGAATTTCGAGACGCTTCCATGGAGATTCCTTCAGGAAACGATAAGCGGTATCGAATGTGGCACCGCCCCAGCATTCAACGGAATAAGCATTCTGCATAAATGCATTGGTTGCACGGGCTGCACCGGCGAGATCCTTCGTACGCATACGGGTTGCCATCAGGGACTGCTGGGCATCACGCATAGTTGTATCTGTCACGTATAATTTCTTGTCATTCAAGATCTTCTGAGTAAAGTCCCTGGCTCCAAGCTTTAAGAATTCGTCTCTGGCACCATAAACCGTTTTCTCCTCATCGAACTGAGGAATTTCACGATTTTCATAAAATGGTTTGTCGCCGCCGGTTGTATTGACGATTCTGTCACCCAGGAATTCGATGATCTTGGTTGCACGGTCCTGGCTGCGCTGCAGCTGGAACAGAGAAGGTGTTTCTTCTATAAAAGTGGTGTAGCACTGGCCGGCTCTGAATGTCTCATGGTTGATGACATTGATCAGAAAAGGCACGTTGGTTTTGACACCTCTGATACGCAGTTCCTTCAATGCGCGGAGAGACTTGCACCGTCAAATGTACGGTCGTGTGTGATCACTTTTACAAGAAGACTATCATAATATGGAAGAATCTCAGCGCCTGCATAAGCGTTGCCGCCGTCAAGACGGATACCATTGCCTGAACCGGAACGATAAACAGTGATCTTGCCTGTGTCCGGAAGGAAGTTATTGGATGGATCCTCTGTTGTAACACGTGTCTGGATCGAGAATCCCTGACACTTGACGGCATCCTGGGATGGAATATTGATCTCAGGGCTGTTCAGCGGATAACCTTCGGCAATGAGAATCTGAGAAGCAACAATATCGATGCCTGTAACCATCTCGGAAACGGTATGTTCAACCTGGACACGAGGGTTCATCTCAATGAAGTATGGATTGCCTTCCTGGTCCACAAGGAATTCAAGTGTACCGGCATTTCTGTAGCCGACCTGCTTGCAAAGCTTGATAGCGCTGTCGAAAATAATCTGACGTGTTGATTCAGGAATGCTGAATGCAGGGGCATATTCGACAACTTTCTGATGACGACGCTGCACGGAGCAGTCACGATCGTAAAGGTGAACAACATTGCCGTAATTATCTGCAAGCACCTGTACTTCGATATGCTTTGGTCCGCGGATGTATTTCTCGATGAAGATCTGGTCATCACCGAAAGCCTTTTTGGATTCGTTGCAGGCCTCGCGGTATTCCTTCGGCATATCTTCAGCGCTGTTGACAATACGCATACCGCGGCCGCCGCCGCCGTTGGAGGCTTTCAGCATAACCGGATAACCGACCATTTCAGCAACTTTCATGACTTCTTCTTCTGACTTCAATGCGTGATCTACACCAGGGATGATCGGAACACCGGCTTTGATAGCCATCTGTTTGGAAGAAATCTTATCACCCATGGCATTCATGATGTCCTCGGAAGGTCCGATAAATACGATGCCGGCTTTTGCGCAGGCCTCGACAAAGTCCGGATTCTCAGAGAGAAAACCATAGCCCGGATGGATAGCATCAACATTTGCCTTCTTGGCAATTTCAATAATGCCCTTGATATCCAGATAAGCATCAACAGGACCTTTATTTTCTTTCAGCTGATAGGATTCGTCTGCTTTGGAACGGAAGAGGGCATAGCGGTCTTCCTTGGAATAAATACCGACGGTTGTAATACCCAGCTCATTCAGAGCACGATAAACACGGATGGCGATTTCGCCTCGGTTAGCGACGAGAACACGTTTGAATGGTTTGATTTGTACTTCTCCCACTTTTGAGAAACCTCCTTTTTTAACTTTGCAAATACAATCTGAAATCCCCTTATTTTCTATCGTACAAACAGCAGCATGAATGCAGACTGTCGTACGGAATGTATTGCATACATATATTTTTACTATACGATATGGTTTGGCTAAATGCAAGCGTTAAATATTAAACATTCAAAAATGTGATGGAATATCAAGATAAATTCATGATTGCTCCGAAAAAAATGCAATATCCGACAAAATAGAATTCGTTTTGGAAACGTTTACAAAGAAAAACAGAAAAAGTGGTATAGCATAAAACTATACCACGATAAAACATCAGTATTGGAATAATTGTTCGATATAGCTTACAATATGGATAGAGTGTTGAGAAACACTAACTGTATCAGATCTGTCAGATATCGGCCATTCAGGCAGCAGATTTTTGGATTGTACAGTTCGGTTCGTCAGATGTTCCGGGCGGCTGTGATCAGATTCTTCAGATGCGGCGAGAGATGGCGGCTGGATTTCCAGATCAGGTCGATCTCCGCAGGCAAAAGGCCCGGTACCGCCCGTTTCACGATATCGCTGCTTTCTTCCAGTACATGATCCAGAAGAAAAGCCGCGGTTGTGTTGGTTGCCACCAATTGCTGGATAGTTGCCAGCTGATTGGTGCGGACAATGATACTCGGCTTCAGATGAAGGTTTTCATAATACTGATTGATGCAGTGGTCGAGGAAAGTATCTTCCGGCAGCATGGCCAGAGGCAGTTGATCCAGGTCGTCGGTTGTTACGGTATCTTTCTCAGCCAGGGGATGCATGACGGACAGATACAGGCAGACGTTGACATGACGCAGCGCCACATGGCCGATGCCCGGAGAGAGCGGTCCGTTTCGGGTGATAATGGCCGCATCCAGAGTGTGATCCATGATTTTGGAACGATTGGCCAGAGAACCATTCTCCATGACCTGGATATGTGTACCGGGAGAACGGGCATAGAGGGTTCGAAGGAGATCTGTGAAGACGAGGGAACCGCTCATGGCCGGAAGACCAAGGGTCAGTGTTCTGTCGGTTGTAGACATATGCTTCATATTGGTTGTCAGCTGCTCGGCCTGTTCCAGAAGCTTATCTGCCTCATCCAGGAAGTAGCGACCCTCCGGAGTCAGTTCCAGACCGCGGCTGCGCCTGGTGAACAGACTGACACCGAATTCACGCTCCAGTTCCTTGACCGCATTGGAGAGACTGGGCTGGGAGACATGGAGTTCGGCAGATGCCCGTGTGATATTGTTGTATTTGCAGATCGTCTGGAAATATTTCAGCTGTATAAGTGTCATGGAAACCTCTCTATCATAATGTATGCCGTCCGGAACGGAGGCATCATCGGCCGTAATGAAATGGTGGACAGGAAAACATTGCTTTAAGAATCATTATAAACCAGGAGGTGTATTTTCACAACGATAAATAAAGCGAATCCTGACAGAAAGGGATTCGGATGGGAAGAGAAAGGAGATTATAGAGATTATGAAAGAATTATGGGAATTATTTATTGTGTTTGCCAAGATTGGCGGATTTACTTTCGGCGGCGGCTATGCGATGCTGCCGATTCTGCAGCGTGAAGTTGTGGAGAACAGAAACTGGGCAACGAGTGAGGAATTGATGGATTATTATGCTATCGGTCAGTGTACACCGGGTATTATTGCTGTTAATACCGCGACATTTATCGGGTATAAGCGCAAGGGCATTATCGGCGGTATTGTGGCGACTATCGGATGTGTTTTTCCTTCGCTGGTCATTATTATGATCATCGCCGCATTCATTAACAGTTTTACACATATTGTCTGGGTACAGCATGCCCTTGCAGGTATTCGTGTCTGTGTGTGCGTCCTGGTGCTTGATGCCGTGATCAAACTGGCGAAGAAGTCTCTGATCGATGCGGCGACGTATCTGATTTTTGCGGCCGTTGTGATTCTGTCACTGTTTACCGATGTTGCATCTTTTGTATGGATCGTATGTGCCGGAGCAGCAGGTGTGATCATCAAGACTTTGATGGAACGTTCAAAAGCGCAGAAGAAAGCATAGGAGGGATGAAATATGTTGATATTTAGACTTTTCTGGGAATTTTTTAAGACAGGACTTTTTGCCATTGGCGGCGGTCTGGCAACACTGCCGTTCCTTTATGATATGCAGGCTGCGACAGGCTGGTTTACGCTGGATGACATTTCCAATATGATCGCTATTTCGGAATCCACACCGGGACCGATGGGCATCAATATGGCTACTTATACAGGTTTTACTTCCATGGGTGTTTTAGGCGGTATTGCTGCGGTGGCCGGACTGGTAACACCGTCTATTATTATCATTATTATTGTGTCGAATATTCTGGAGAAATTTAAAACGAATAAATACGTACAATATTGTATGTATGGCCTGAGAGCCGCATCCGTGGGTCTGATTTCTGTGGCAGGACTTCGTGTGGCTGAGGCCGCGTTTCTGAGAACACAGCTGTTTGCAGAAACAGGATCACTGACGGATCTCTTCAATATAAAAGCGTTTATATTTGGCGTGGTGCTGTATGTTGTTTATAAGAAAACAGGCAAGCATCCCATCATTTATATTCTTGCATCTGGTGTAATTGGTGTTATACTTAGTTTGTAGGGGGTAAGCGAGCCTGAGCGTATGGTTTCAGGTACTGCGATTATATTTAAAATAAAGACCGACATGATCCGGGGGTAGTAGAAAGGATGACGTCGGAGTGAGGAGGAGATTATGAATTATAATGAAGTACTTGCGAATGCAAGAGAGAACATCGGCAAGTTATGTAAGGCCTGTCCGGTCTGCAATGGTCTGGCATGCCGCAACACCGTTCCGGGTCCCGGAGCCAAGGGTGTCGGCGATACGGCCATTCGCAATTACCAGAAGTGGCAGGAGATCAGAGTGAATATGGATACATTGTGTGCGCCGAAGGCAGTGGATACATCCCTTGAACTCTTTGGAAAGAAGTTCAAGTATCCGTTTTTTGCGGGACCTGTAGGGGCTGTGAACCTGCATTACAGCGATGCATATGATGATGTTTCTTATAATAAAGTCCTTGTTTCTGCCTGTGCAGAAAATGGCATTGTTGCTTTTACAGGTGACGGTACAAATCCGAAGGTGATGGAAGCGGCAACAGATGCGATCGCATTGGCCGGCGGCATGGGTGTTCCGACAGTGAAGCCGTGGAATCTGGATACGATCCGTGAGAAGATGGATCTGGTGAAGAAGTCCGGTGCTTTTGCAGTGGCTATGGATGTGGATGCAGCCGGTCTGCCGTTCCTGAAGAATATGGATCCGCCGGCAGGCGGCAAATCCGTCGAGGATCTGAAGGCCATTGCAGAAATGGCCGGTGCGCCGTTTATCGTGAAGGGCGTTATGACAGTGAAGGGCGCATTGAAGGCGAAGGAAGCGGGAGCAGCTGCCATTGTTGTATCTAATCACGGCGGACGTGTACAGGATCAGTGCCCGGCAACAGCAGAAGTTCTTCCTGAAATCGTGAAGGCTGTCGGCGGCAGTATGAAGATTTTTGTGGATGGCGGCATTCGAAGCGGTGTGGATATTTTCAAGGCATTGGCACTTGGTGCAGATGCAGTTATTATCGCCCGTCCTTTTGTAACAGCGGTTTATGGCGGTGCCGAAGAGGGTGTGAAAGCCTACATTGACAAACTGGCCGGAGAACTGGCAGATACGATGGCCATGTGCGGTGCATTCAGTCTGGATGAGATTACACCGGATATGGTTCGATAAGCGGGAAAATTTGCAAGTATTTACAATCGATAACCTCGAAAATGTAGAAAACAAATACTAAATACGATAAATTTCTGAAAACACTTCGTGGAGTTACTGTGATAAAACTGCGAAGTGTTTTTTAGCTGTACAATTCAAACAATATATGCTATAATTTAAATTATTTCACATGACTGTTGTTATTTAGCCTATTAACGTGGTGAAGTGCGCTATACAAATGGTATATTTTGTACATAGACAGATGTCCGCCCTAGGCGTTATAATAGCAGAAAACTAAATTGAATAGGAGAGAGAAAAGTGGGTAAATACATACTCAAGAGAATTGCACTTGCATTCGTGACCATTTGGGCAGTTGCCACGATCACATTCTTTCTGATGAACCTGGTTCCGGGCGGACCGTTCTTATCAGAGAAGGCAATCAGCCCTGCAGCAACAAAAGCGCTGGAAGCTAAGTATGGACTGGATAAACCTATGGCAGAACGTTATTTTACTTATATTTCCGATGCAGCACACGGTGATTTCGGCGACAGCCTGAAGCAGAGAGGTCGTACCGTTATGGATATTATTGCGACAAAGTTCCCTGTATCCGCTAAATTAGGCGGAATGGCTGTCATCCTTGCACTTTGTGTCGGTGTGCCGCTGGGTGTTCTGGCTGCATACAAGAGAGGCACTTTTATCGATAGTTTATTCAGTGTCATTGCCACCTGCGGCATTGCGGTGCCCGGGTTCGTTATCTGTACACTGCTCCTTTACGTCTTTGGCGTTAAACTGCAGTGGCTGCCGACACTGGGGCTTAAGAATGCGCAGAGCTACATTATGCCGGTGGTTGCGCTGGCAGCTTATCCGACATCATATATTATGCGTCTGATGCGTTCATCCATGCTGGATGTTCTCGGCCAGGATTATATGCGTACAGCGAAGGCAAAGGGGTTGTCACAGAAGGTTTCCCTGTTTAAGCATGCCCTTCGTAATGCAATCCTGCCTGTTATTACATATGTGGGCCCTATGCTGGCTTATACACTGACAGGTAGTTTTGTTACAGAGAAGATTTTTACAATTCCGGGTCTTGGCGGCGAATTCATCAAAGCCATCAATGGCCGTGATTACACGATGATCATGGGTACGACAATTTTCCTTGCGACGATCATGATCGTTATGAATGTTATTGTTGATATTGTCTACAAACTGGTAGACCCGCGTATCAAGCTGAAATAAACAGGAGGGTAAGTGATAATGGAGAAGAATCCGTTAAGTTTTCAATTAAAGTTAAATCCAGACGACTTCCTTCCGGCTACTGAAGAAGAGAAGGAAGGCCTTGTTGTCATGCGTGACAGCGTCAGCTTCTGGAAAGATGGTTTCAGACGTCTGCGTAAGAACAAAGTGGCCATGGTTTGTCTGTTTATCATTATTATTGTTATGATTTTTGCCTTTATCGTTCCGGCATTTTATCCATACAGTTACGAGCAGCAGATTCAGGGTGCGAATAACCTTGCACCGATGCAGTATTCTGCCAAAGAGATGGAGCAAATAGCAGCCGGCGAGAAGGTATTTCCGCATTTCTTCGGCACAGATAAGATGGGCCGTGATTATGCGATCCGTGTCATGATGGGAAGCCGTATCTCCCTGCTGGTTGGTATCATTGCAGCAGCGATCATTCTTGTCATCGGTTCTGTTTTCGGTTCCATCGCTGCTTTTGCAGGCGGCTGGGTCGATCTGATCATGATGCGTATTGTTGATATTATTTATACCATTCCGGATGTCCTGCTGATCGTTCTTTTGTCCTTCGCTTTGAAGGCACCATTGAAGGTGTTGGCTCAGGCACCGGGCTTCGGATGGATTTCCGTTGTTGGTGAGAACCTGATCAGTATTTTCATCGTATTCGCTCTTTTGTACTGGGTTGGTATGGCACGTATGGTACGAAGCCAGATCCTGATGCTGAAGGAAAGTGAATATGTTACGGCTGCAAGAGCACTGGGTGCATCTTCAGCAAGAATTATCAAGAAGCATCTGCTGACAAACTGTATCGGTACACTGATCGTTACAACAACACTGCAGATTCCATCTTCTATCTTTACAGAGAGTTTCCTGAGTTTCCTCGGTCTTGGTGTTGCTGTTCCGATGCCTTCTCTGGGAAGTCTTGCCAGTGATGCGATCAATGGTCTGAATACATATCCGTATCTGTTGTTTATTCCGGCAGCGGTTATCAGTTTGATCATTCTGAGCTTTAACTTACTGGGCGATGGCCTCAGAGATGCCTTCGACCCTAAACTTAAGAACTAGGAAGGAGAGTGTAAGATTATGTCAGAATATCTTGTAGATATACAGCACGAACGTCTTTCATTCTTCACACCAGCAGGTGAAGTTAAGGCATTGAATGACGTTTCTATCCATCTGAATGATGGTGAAGTCCTCGGTATTGTAGGAGAGAGTGGTTCAGGTAAATCCGTTACTGCATACAGTCTGATGGGACTGACAGCTTATCCAGGTAAGTTAGTCGGTGGTACGATCGATTTTAACGGTCATCGTATCAACGATCTGTCCGAGAAGGAGTTCCGTAAGATCCGAGGCAACGAAGTATCGATTATTTTCCAGGATCCGATGACCAGCCTGAATCCTGTTTATACAATTGGCAACCAGATCATGGAAGTTATTCTTCTGCATACAGACAAGAATAAAGAGCAGGCCCGGGCCAGAGCCAAGGAACTTCTGGAACTGGTTGGTATCAATGAACCTGAAAAGCGTCTGAAACAGTATCCGCATGAGTTATCCGGTGGTATGAGACAACGTGTCATGATTGCGATCGCATTGGCATGTGAACCGAAGCTTCTGATTGCCGATGAGCCGACAACAGCCCTTGATGTGACGATTCAGGCACAGATTCTTGAGCTGATGATGGAGCTGAAAGAGAAGCTTGGCATGGCGATCATCATGATCACCCATGACCTTGGTGTTGTTGCCAGCATGTGCGACAGGATTGCCGTTATGTATGCCGGACGTATTGTCGAATACGGCACAACGGATGATATTTTCTACAATCCGAAGCATGAATATACAAAGGGCCTTCTGAAGAGTATTCCGCGACTGGATGCCAAAGAGCATGAGCGTCTGGTGCCGATCGAAGGTACACCGATCGATTTGCTGAATCCGCCTGCAGGATGTCCGTTTGCACCGCGTTGTTCAAACTGTATGAAGATCTGCCTGAGAGAGATGGCACCGGTGACAACTTTCGATGATGTACATTATACACAGTGCTGGATGAACCAGAAGGAACAGATGGAAAGAGAGGCCGCAAAATGAGTGATAAATTAGTTCAGGTAGAACATTTGCAGCAGTACTTTCCGGCCGGTGGTTTTGGAAAGAACAAGAAATATGTTCAGGCTGTAGATGATGTTTCCTTCTTTATCAACAGAGGTGAAACACTTGGTCTTGTTGGTGAGTCCGGATGCGGTAAGACAACAACAGGACGTACACTGCTCCGTCTCTATGAACCGACGGGCGGCAGAATTATTTATGATGATAAGGTTATTTTTGATAAAGAGAAGAAGATTGCAGAGAATATGCTGCCTTATCGTAAGAAAATGCAGATTGTATTCCAGGATCCATACGCCAGTCTGGACCCGCGTATGACAGTCGGTGATATTGTCGGCGAACCGATTGATATCCACCATCTTGCATCTTCCAAACAGGAGCGCTATGATATGATTATCGAGATGCTTCGTCGCGTTGGTCTGAACTCCGAGCATGCGAATCGTTATCCGCATGAGTTCTCAGGCGGTCAGCGTCAGCGTGTCGGCATTGCAAGAGCATTGGCTGTTCATCCGGAATTCATTGTGTGTGATGAGCCGATTTCCGCGCTGGACGTTTCTATTCAGGCGCAGGTTATCAATATGTTTGAGGATCTGCAGGAGAGCATGAATCTGACGTATCTGTTCATTGCCCATGACCTGTCCGTTGTTAAGCATATTTCCAACCGTATCGGTGTTATGTACCTTGGCAGAATGGTGGAGCTTGCGGACAGTTATGAATTGACAACGCACAGCCTGCATCCATATACAAAGAGTCTGATTTCTGCGATTCCGATCGCGGATCCGAAGCAGGCAAGGGCCAGCAAGCGTATCGCTCTTGAAGGCGATGTACCTAGCCCGCTGAATCCACCTTCAGGATGCCGTTTCAGAACACGCTGCCCATATGCAGACGAGCAGTGTGCGAAGGAAGTTCCGAAATTCAAGGAAGTTGTTCCGGGACATTATGCAGCTTGTCATCATCTGGACAAGTGTAACTAAGACATCGTTGACAGAGCGATGTAACGGGCGCGCTGTATTGCAGTATTCCTGCAGACAGTGATGAGTTTGATAAGCAATTATGCAGATGGCATATTGTTTATAGAGAAAATGGCAATCGTCCGGAGTTATTTTCCAAGCAGTCGACGCCGAGACGATGCAAAAAAAAGAAAAGGAGAAGAGAACATGAAAAAGAGAATCTTACCTCTTCTGCTGACAGCTGCTATGGTAGCTGGTCTGGCAGGCTGCGGCAGCTCCGCTGCAAAAGAAACAACAGCAGCAAGCGACAACAACCAGACAACAGCAGAATCCACAGAAGCTGGCAGCACTACCGGCGAGAAAATCCTGAAAGTTCAGGTTGGTCCTGACCCAGAAACTGTTGACCCTGCACTGAATAGTGCTATAGATGGCGGTAACATGATTCTTCATGCATTTGAAGGTCTTCTGACTCTTGATGAGAATGGCCAGTTAAAGGAAGGACAGGCAGAATCCTGGGAGACATCAGAAGATGGTCTTACATGGACATTCCACTTAAGAGATGGCCTTAAATGGTCAGACGGCACAGATCTGACAGCTAAAGACTTTGTTTACAGCTGGCAGCGTGTATGTGATCCTAATGTAGCAGCTCCATATGCTGAGACAGTTCTTGGTATGGTTAAAGGCTATGATGAAGCAGTAGCAGGCGATATCACTAAACTTGATGTACAGGCTCCTGATGAGAAGACAGTTGTTGTAAATCTTGCAAATCCTTGCTCATATTTCGGCGAACTTGCAGCATTCGCAACATTGAATCCTGTTCAGCAGGCAACAGTTGAAGCAAATGGTGATGCTTGGGCAACATCTGCGGATACTTATATCTCCAATGGTCCTTTCATGATGACAGAATGGGTACCTGGATCACACATCACATTCAGCAAGAATCCTAACTACTGGAATGCTGAGGCCATCAAACTTGACAAGCTTGAGTTTGAACTGATCGAAGACTCCAACGCAGCTTACAGTGCATACACAAGTGGCGAAGTTGATATGATCAAAGATGTACCTACAGAAGAAATTCCTAGTCTTCAGGGCAATGATGATTTCCATGTAGAACCTATTATCGGTACATACTATGTCAGCCTGAACCTTCAGAAAGAATATTTCCAGGATGCAAGAGTACGTAAGGCATTAAGCCTTGCAATCGATCGTAACTACGTAGCGAATACTCTGATGCAGGGTACATATTCACCTGCAAGCTCAATCGTAGGTCCTGGCTGGTTAGATACAGATGGTTCTTCATTTGCTGAAAATGCAAATGGCGGCACACCTTACATTGACAATGATAACTTCGATGCTAACCTTGAAGAAGCTAAGAAGTTACTGGAAGAAGCTGGCTATCCAAACGGCGAAGGATTCCCACAGATCGAGTACACAACAAATGATGCAGGTTACCACAAGGTTGTAGCTGAGTACTTACAGCAGGCTTGGGCTGCAATTGGTATCGACCTTAAGGTCAACATCGTTGAATGGGCAAGCTTCACACCAATGCGTCGTAACGGCGAATTCGATGTTGCTCGTAACGGTTGGGTAGGTGACTACACAGATCCATCCAACATCCTTGAACTGTTCTGCACAACAAACGGCAACAACGATGGTAAATACACTAATGCAGACTTCGATGCAGCTATTGAAGATTCCAGAGTTACAACAGATGCAACTACACGTTCAGCAGATCTTCACAAAGCAGAAGACACTCTGATGAATGATGCAGGTTGTATTCCAATCGCTTACTACAACGATTTCTGGCTGCAGAGCAGCAAGATCACAGGATCTTGGCATTCAGCTAACGGTTACTGGTACTTCATGTATGCAGATATCGCAGAATAAAATGACGGTTCAGTTCAAGTAACTTGAAACGCTGATCATGAATAAAACTCCCTGAAAACAACGTGCACCCGCACGAAACGTTTTCAGGGAGTTTTTTTCATGATCAGCGTTAGAGAAGTCATTGGACTGAACCTGTTTATTGGGAGAAAAACAAAGATGACGTTTTTTCATAACAGGTGTTAAAGAATATACTTGAACTGAACCTGTTTGGTGGCTGCACGGGTGTCGAAGATAGTCGAAATATTGTGGGCTTGAAGCTATGGGCAGATGAAAATGGATATGGTAAAATGTACTATATAATATATTGCTGCGAAAGATGAGGATTTACATAGAAATAGGACAGGGATGATAGAGGGGAGATTATATGACGATTGAAGAAGTATTGTCTGCTGAAGAAACGCAGATATTTGACCGAAAGAGTATTCATATAGATCCGAAAGCGTTGGCGATACCTATTATTGCATTTGCGAATGCGGATGGCGGTACAGTAGCCATTGGAATTTCGGATAAGACACGAAGAGTTGAGGGCATTGACGATGAGACAGGGAAAGTCAATGAACTTTTGAGAGTACCTTTTGATTTTTGTGTACCGACGGTGAAGGCAGAAGTAGAGAAGGTACCATGTACTGATTTTAAAGGCAGAGCAAATCATGTATTGCTTATGCATGTTGAGCCTAGCATGGAAGTGCATGCGAATCAGGCAGATGAAGTTTTTATGCGAGTGGGAGACAAGTCGAAGAAGCTTTCTTTTGATGAACGTATGCAGTTGATGTATGATAAAGGGGAACGCTTTTTTGAAGACAAGCCGGTTCCAGATGCAGATATAGATGATATAGATATGAATTTTGTCAAGGGTTATATTGATAAAATTGGGTATTCTAAATCTCCGATGGAATATTTGTTGGAGAATAAGGGATTTGTGAAAGAGAAGAATCATTCGTTCCAGGTAAGCACAGCAGCTATTTTGCTGTTTGGCAAGAATCCACAGTTATATTTTCCAAGAGCGCGCGTACGATTTATTCGTTATGAGGGAATCCGGGAATGTGTGGGCGCTCAGATGAATGTTATTAAAGATGTTATTTTTGAGGGGAATATTTTAAATATGCTGACGAAGGCCATCTCCTATTTGGATACGCAGATTAAGGAGAAAACCTATCTTGGTGCAGACGGATTGTTTGTGACAGAAGAAGAATACCCGAAGTTTGTTCGTCAGGAGATCATTGTTAATGCTATTACACATCGTGATTACAGTATTCGTGGAACAGATATTCAGATTAAAATGTTTGACGACAGGATCGTTGTGGAGAGCCCGGGCAGATTACCGGGTCTTGTTAAGGCTGGAAATATCCGGCATACTCATTTTTCAAGAAACCCGAAGATAGCAGAATTTTTGAGAGACTACAATTTTGTCAAGGAATATGGTGAAGGTGTAGATCGGATGTGCAGGGAATTGGAAGCGGCCGGGTTACAGAGCCCTGAGTACAGAGTGAATGCATTTATGCTGCAGGCAACCATTCGTAATCGTTTAGCGTCAGAAGGAAAAGCTGTGTTTGAGGCAGAAAACCACGGTTTGGTGAGAGAAAAACCACTGTTTGAAGAAGAAAACCACGGTTTGCTAAAAGAACAATCACTGTTTGAAGCGAACAATGATGGTTTCGCGAATGAAAAATCAATGCCTGAGCAGAAAGCACAGCTATTGGAAATAGTCATAAATGCGGTAGAAGACAAAACGATTTCACCTACGATTGCCGGGAATGTCAAAGAGGTCCTTGAAACATTTGCCTTTGATCAGATATTTGGGCGCAAAGAAATAAAAAGTGCATTACATTATGGAGATTATAGAGCCGGAAGTACAATTGAGATCATGCATCAATTGGAACTTATCGAGCCTGTGAAGGGGCATGGAAAGGGCAAATACAGAATAAAATGACGGTTCAGTTCAAGTAGTTTTTTGTGGTCGGCATTAGAGAAGTCCCTGGACTGAACCTAAAAATTTTTGGTTTTATAGTTCTGGCCAATACACAGACAGGCAATAACAAATAAAACATCCATGAAACGTTTCGTGCGGGTGCGCGTTGTTTCATGGATGTTTTATTTGCTATTCCTGCCGTCCGATTATCAAAACCAACGAAAGACTTTTACAGCTCTTCAATTCGACTGTCAATATATGGTTCTACGACGTCTACAAATTCGTCTTTCCTCAGCCACCATTCATCGGCACTGCTCTCTTTGAGATAAACATCATCCAGTGAGTAAAGTTTGATGGTGTTCTGCTTGCCGTGGATGAGCTGGCGGAAGTCTTCGAAACGGACTTTGACGATTTCTTCTGTATCCGGCATGATGAAAAGTGCCTTGGCTGTGAAGATGGCGAAGACCTGAACAAGGGCATTGTCATGGTAGTCGCCGGCGTCAATCTGCTGATGGGTGCTGCCCACATGGATAATGTCTTCTTTGGATTTCTTCAGTCCTCGGTAGTATTCCAGACTGTCGACGATGGCTTCTTCATAGCTTTCATCAGGATCAAAATGTGTTGTCTGGATCAGGTCGTATTTGCCGGGATATAGTTCGCGGTCAAGTGAACGCTTTTGAATCATGATATAAGTATCATCTTCCTTTGGCTGGAACATCCATACATGGGCAACCTGATGAAGAAGGCCCTGGGTATGTACTTCCTCGCGGGTGGCACGTCCAATGTTGTTCAGATCCTGGTCGTAAATTTTAAGAATGTCGTCTCCTCTATACATATTAATTCCGATCTCCTCAATTAATAAACATAATGAAATAAAATGGGGGATTAACTCCCCATAGCTATTATAATATTCCGACAAAAATTTACAAGTCATTTTATCAACAAAATACAGAAAAATTTTTGGATATTTTCCCATGTGGTCATGACCTAGTAAAGATGCACAGAAAGAGTGGGCAATGAAGGGACGTAAATAGAAATTATACAGAAAATAGTTTTATGGCGAAAAAAACACTTACGAGGAAGAAATATTTGTGGTAGAATAATGGGCGCTGAAAAAAACAAGTGAACTTAAAATGAAGAATGTATTTGGTAAGAAATTGGAAACGTACAGGTGATGCCGGGATTTGAGAGTGAGTCCAAAGGCATGGAACTGATTAACGAACAACACACATTATGTTCTTTTCTAATGAAAAGGAGTGTGTTTTATGCCAAAGACAAAATTACAAAATGTTTTTTTTACAATTCTGATGGCCTTTTTGATGGTCTATGCCATGATCTGCTATAATATTTCATTGAATATCGGTGGCATGACGAATCAGGTATTCCTGATGGCATTTGGCGAAATGAAGATTATGTGGCCTGCAGCTATCATTCTGGAATTCTTTGTTGTTGAGAAGCTGTCAACGATGTTAGCTTTTAGAATTGTGTCACCTCAGGATAAGCCGATTTTCATTACACTGGCGATCTCATCTATGATCGTTTGTCTGATGTGCCCGATGATGAGTTTTATTGCAACATTACTTTTTAAGAACGCAGGCAGCAACTTTATTGCGGTATGGTTCCAGACAACAGTGATGAATTTCCCGATGGCACTTTGCTGGCAGATTTTTGGTGCCGGTCCTCTTGGACGATTGATTTTCAGAACAGCAATGAAAGCTATGGGCAAACAGGAAGCGCCGGCAGCCGACCGTGCGGAATCCTGTTAATTTATAACAGATATTCAGCAAGGCTGCATACAGGCATGAGCATGAGCTTGGCCTCATTATCCGTATAAAGAAAAGACAGGAATCCTCTGTATACAAAACAGGGGATTTTTGATTTTAAAGGTTGACAGACCAAAGTCTTTGTACTATGATTACATAGTGGATAAAGACGAAGACAGAGACAGTAGCTCCGTATGAAAGTTTCAGAGAGTCGGCGGCAGGTGTGAGCCGATACGAGTAGCATGGATGTGAAGATCACTCCTGAGTTGCAGGCTGACAGGCCGACATATTCTGACACTGAGCAGGGTTTAAGACACTGAGCAGGGTTATGACACACTGAGTGTGGTTATGAGCTGAGCAAGGTTACGAGATACAGGTCAGAAGAGATGCCGGATGCCGGGTAAGCTGTGCCGGATTTTCCTCCGTTACAGGGAACGCATATGTCAGTATGTCGTATAGGTGGTTTAATGAATACAAGCTTTCATTCCTATTCGGAGTGGGAGCTTTTTTTGTTGAACAACTGCGCCGGGCGCATGAATGTGCCAGGGCACATTCCATTTAAAACATAGAAATCTACTTTGCTTTTTATATAAGGAGGAAACAAGATGTATGACAAAGTAAGTGCCAATCAGAATTTTGTTGAGAGAGAGCAGAAAATCGAGAAATTCTGGGCCGACAACATGATTTTTGAAAAGAGTATTGAACTGAGACAGCACAGTCCTGAATTTACTTTCTATGATGGACCGCCAACAGCCAATGGCAAGCCGCATATCGGCCATGTGCTGACCCGTGTTATCAAAGATATGATCCCAAGATACAAGACAATGAAGGGCTATAAGGTGCCGCGTAAAGCCGGCTGGGATACACACGGTCTGCCGGTTGAGCTGGAAGTTGAGAAGATGCTTGGTCTGGACGGCAAGGATCAGATCGAAGCTTACGGTATGGAACCGTTTATCCAGCATTGTAAGGACAGCGTCTGGAAATACAAAGGCATGTGGGAAGAATTCTCCGATGCCGTTGGTTTCTGGGCAGATATGGAGCATCCGTATGTTACGTACGACAATAACTATATCGAATCCGAATGGTGGGCATTGAAGCAGATCTGGGACAAGAAGCTCCTTTACAAAGGTTACAAGATTGTTCCTTACTGCCCTCGCTGCGGAACACCGCTTTCAAGCCACGAAGTTGCACAGGGCTATAAAGATGTCAAAGAAAGATCTGCCATTGCACGTTTCAAGGTAAAAGGCGAAGACGCTTATATCCTTGCATGGACAACAACACCTTGGACACTGCCTTCCAACGTTGCACTTTGTGTTAATCCTGATGAGACTTACATCAAAGTTAAGATGAAAGAGGAAGATTATGTGTACTATCTGGCACAGGCACTGGCTGATACAGTTCTTGGCGAAGGCACATATGACGTTCTGGAGACATATAAAGGTACAGACCTTGAATATAAAGAATACGAAGCCCTTTATCCTGTTGAGACAAAGAAGAAAGCTTACTATGTTGTCTGCGACAGCTACGTTACCATGACAGATGGTACAGGTGTTGTTCATATCGCACCTGCATTTGGTGAAGACGACAGCAAGGTCGGCAGAAAATATGACCTGCCATTTTTACAGATGGTAGATGAAAACGGTATGATGACAAAGGAAACAAAGTGGGCCGGTCATTCCTGTATCAAGAGAGTAGATCTGGAAGGTGAAAACGGCGTATCTCCTGAAGTTATCAAAGACCTGAAGGAGAGAGGACTCCTGTTCTCCGCACCGAACTTTGAGCATAGCTATCCACACTGCTGGAGATGTGATACACCGCTGATCTACTATGCGCGCGAATCCTGGTTCATCAAGATGACAGCTGTCAAGGATGACCTGATCCGCAACAACAACACAGTCAACTGGATCCCTGAGAGCATCGGTAAAGGCCGTTTCGGCAACTGGCTTGAGAATATCCAGGACTGGGGTATCAGCCGTAACCGTTACTGGGGCACACCATTAAATGTATGGGAATGTGAATGCGGATGCCAGCATGCCATCGGCAGCATTGCAGAATTGAAGAGCATGTCCGACAACTGCCCGGATGATATCGAACTGCACCGTCCATTCATTGACGCTGTTACCATCAAGTGTCCGGAATGCGGCAAGGAAATGCATCGTGTACCGGAGGTTATCGACTGCTGGTTTGACTCCGGTTCTATGCCATTTGCACAGCATCACTATCCATTTGAGAATGAGAAACTGTTCAAAGAACAGTATCCTGCAGATTTTATTTCAGAGGCCGTTGACCAGACAAGAGGATGGTTCTATTCTCTGATGGCGATCTCCACACTGCTGTTCAACCAGTCTCCATTCAGAAATGTTATCGTTCTGGGTCATGTACAGGATGAAAACGGTCAGAAGATGAGTAAGTCCAAGGGCAATGCGGTTGATCCGATGGAAGCTTTGAGAGAATACGGCGCAGATGCGATCCGCTGGTATTTCTACTCCAACTCCGCACCATGGCTGCCGAACCGTTTCCACAAGAAAGCCGTTCTTGAAGGCCGCAGCAAGTTTATGGGAACACTGTATAATACGTATGCATTCTATGTACTGTATGCTGAGATCGACCAGTTTGATCCGATGAAATATACACTGGATTACGGCAAATTATCTGTTATGGATAAATGGCTTTTATCCAAACTGAATTCTACAGTGAAGGCCGTTGACGCCAACCTGGCTGCTTACAAGATCCCTGAAACAGCCAAAGTCCTGCAGGAATTTGTGGATGATATGAGCAACTGGTATGTCAGAAGAAGCCGTGAAAGATTCTGGGCAAAGGGCATGGAGCAGGATAAGATCAATGCTTACATGACACTTTACACAGCACTTGTTACAATCTGTAAGGCTGCTGCACCGATGATCCCATTCATGACAGAAGAAATCTACAGAAACATCGTTGTGAATGTAGATAAGAATGCGCCGGAAAGTATCCATTTCTGTGACTTCCCTGAAGTGAATGAAGAATGGATCGATACAAAGCTTGAAGAAGACATGGATCATGTTCTCCAGATCGTTGTACAGGGCCGTGCCTGCAGAAATACAGCCAACATCAAGAACAGACAGCCAATCGGCAAGATGTATGTCAAGGCTGCATTTGAATTGTCTGATTTCTACAAAGACATTATTGCAGATGAATTAAATGTCAAAGAAGTTGTCTTCACAGATGACGTCAGCGCATTTACATCTTACAGCTTTAAACCGCAGCTGCGTACAGTTGGTCCGAAATACGGCAAGAAACTGAATGCTATCAGACAGTATCTTGGCAGTGTTGACGGCAACGCAGCCATGAACGAACTGAAGACAACAGGCAAACTGACATTTGATGCAGATGGTGATCAGGTCGAACTGCTTGAAGAAGATCTGCTGATCGATGCCGCACAGATGCCGGGTTATGTTTCCGATACAGAGTACGAGACAACCGTTGTCCTTGATACCAATCTGACACCTGAACTGGTAGAAGAAGGCTTTGTCCGTGAGATCATTTCCAAGATCCAGACCATGCGTAAAGAAGCCGGATTTGAAGTAATGGATCATATTCGTGTTTATTTTGCTCAAAATGATAAGATCAAAACTCTTGTTGACAGCAACAATGCCGAAATCAAAGATGAAGTATTGGCAAATGAAATCTGCTTTGATACAATCAAGGGGTATAATAAAGAGTGGAATATCAACGGCGAAACCGTTGTGATCGGTGTAGAAAAGGAGAATGCCTGAATGAGTGATATAGCAGCAGTTGGTGAAAAGAGAGTATTCGAACCATTTGATAAAGAAGCATTTAAGAAGGAAATTCTGAACAATATCAAGTATCTGTTCAGAAAGACACCTGAAACAGCCAGCCAGCAGGAGATTTTCCAGGCGGTGGCTTATGCATCAAAGGATATGATCATTGATGAGTGGCTGAATGCCCACAAGGAATACGAGAAACAGGATGCCAAGACCGTTTATTATCTGTCTATGGAGTTCCTGATGGGCCGTGCCCTGGGCAACAATCTGATCAATCTCTGCTGTTATAAGGAAGTGGCAGAAGTCCTGCAGGAGATGGGACTGGATATCAATGTCGTGGAAGACCAGGAGCCGGATGCGGCTCTTGGCAATGGCGGCCTTGGTCGTCTGGCAGCCTGCTTCATTGAATCCCTGTCCACATTGAATTATCCGGCTTACGGCTGTACTATTCGTTATAAATACGGTATGTTCAAGCAGCAGATCGTGAACGGTGAGCAGGTAGAGATCCCGGATGACTGGCTCAAGAACGGCAATCCATTTGAGATTAAGCGTCCGGAATATTCTCAGGAGATCAAATTCGGCGGTTATGTCAGAATTGAATACAATGAGAAACTTGGGCGCAATGTGTATGTTCAGGACGGCTATCAGTCTGTTATGGCTGTGCCTTATGATCTGCCGGTTGTGGGATACAACAACGGTATTGTCAATTCCCTGAGAATCTGGGATGCAGAGCCGCTGGTACAGTTCAATCTGGATTCCTTTGACAAGGGTGATTACCAGAAAGCGGTTGAGCAGGAGAATCTGGCCAAGAGTATTGTTGAAGTCCTTTACCCGAATGATAATCATTACAGTGGTAAGGAACTGCGTCTGAAACAGCAGTATTTCTTCGTATCAGCCAGCCTGCAGCAGGTGATCAAGAAGTTTAAGGCAACACATGATGACATCCATCAGCTGCCGGATAAGGTTGTTTTCCAGCTGAATGATACTCATCCGACGGTTACTGTGCCTGAATTGATGCGTATTTTGATCGATGAGGAGAATCTGGAATGGGATGATGCATGGGATATCACATCAAGATGCTGTGCTTATACGAACCACACCATCATGGCTGAAGCCCTTGAAAAATGGCCGGTTGACCTGTTTATGCGTCTGCTGCCGAGAGTTTATCAGATCGTGGAGGAGATTAACCGTCGTTTCCTGATCCAGGTTGAAGAGAAGTATCCGAACCAGTATGATAAGATCCGCAATATGGCGATACTCTATGAAGGTCAGGTGCGTATGGCGAATATGGCGATCATTGCAGGCTTCTCTGTCAATGGTGTAGCCAGACTGCATACACAGATCCTGGAAGAAAGAGAACTGCATGATTTCTATGAGATGATGCCTGAGAAGTTCAACAACAAGACAAACGGTATCACTCAGAGACGTTTCCTGCTTCATGCGAATCCGTTGTTGGCACAGTGGGTAACAGATAAGCTTGGTACAGACGAATGGATCACGAATTTGCCATTGCTGAAAGGCCTGGCTCCGCTGGCGGATGATTCCAGAGCCCGCAAGGAATTCCAGGAGATCAAGTATCAGAATAAGCTGCGTCTGGCCAAATATATCAAAGAGCATAATGGTATCGATATCAATCCGGATTCCATTTTTGATGTACAGGTCAAGCGTCTGCATGAATATAAACGTCAGCTGATGAATATTATGCACATTATGTATCTGTACAATCAGCTGAAAGACAATCCGGATATGAAGTTCTATCCGACAACATTTATCTTCGGTGCCAAGGCTGCAGCCGGCTATAAGACAGCCAAACAGACTATCAAACTGATCAATGCTGTTGCGGATGTGATCAACAATGATCCGGCTGTCAATGACAAGATGAAAGTTGTCTTCATTGAGAACTACTGTGTGTCCAATGCAGAGATCATCTTTGCAGCCAGCAACGTTTCAGAGCAGATTTCAACAGCCAGCAAGGAAGCTTCCGGTACAGGCAACATGAAATTCATGCTGAACGGTGCCATTACACTGGGTACAATGGACGGCGCCAACGTGGAGATCGTTGAAGAAGTCGGCAGCGAGAATGCCTTTATCTTCGGTATGAGCTCCGATGAAGTTATGGGCTATGAAGCCAACGGCGGTTATAATCCGAGAGAGATCTATGAGCAGGATGCAGATATCCGCAGAGTCATGGATCAGATGGTGGACGGCACATATTCCAATGGCGATACAGAGACTTTCCGTGAACTGTTCAATTCTCTGATCAACCAGGATGTTTACTTCATTCTGAAAGACTTCAGATCCTATGCCGAGGCACGTGCGAAGATCAATGAAGCTTACAGAGACAGCAAGGCTTGGAACAGAATGGCCATTCTCAATACAGCATGCTCCGGCAAGTTCTCATCAGATCGAACCATTGAAGAGTACGTCAGAGATATCTGGCATCTGAAAAAAGTATTCGTGAAATAAATATTCAACTATGAGAAACACGCTCCGCGAGTTTCTCAAGTTATCGCGGCAGTCGCCTAAGTCTCGTGCAAGCACGGACTTTGGCTCGTTGCTCGCGTAAATCATTAAAATCCCTGCCAAAGCAGTCCAAAGACTGAGTTGGCAGGGATTTGTATTAGGGTTAAGTGTGCTTTAGAGTGCGCGGATGGCTTCTTCAGAAAGCCCGGTCTCAGCGGCAATCTGTGCGATTGGTGTATGCTTTGCTAATAATTGGTAAGCAGAGATGATACGGTCTTTCTCGGCAAGCTTTTCTGTAAGTTCTTTGGCATGTTTGGCGTGTTTGGCGTTTAGTTCTTTAGTAACTTCTTTAGTAACTTTTTTAGTAACTTCTTTAGTAACTCTTGCGGCGGTTCTTTCTTCAATGCCTTCACCTAAATTACACATCATGTTGACTCCTTCCGTTAAAGGTTGTGATAATGGGATATGGTATTCGTTATGGATGATTTTAAGCTTTTCTGCTGCAGGTAATTGGTTGGATAAAAGTGCAGCAATCAAGCGATGTAACTGGTATTGCTCTTCCTGTGGCGGCAGTTCTTCACCGATGCCCAGAAAGATAATATTTAGTAAATCCAGATTTCCTTTCCAGTTATGATGATTGATGAGATCATCCCTGGTCAGATGGATATGGCACATGCTGTGGCTATCCATGTTCAGACAGAGCCAGATACTGAATACACGCTTCATATCATTGTAATTCTGATGGACGAAATCTCTCCCTTTTTGTGAGGAGACCATGCGGCTGACATAGAAGATCGCCCTGTTCAGAAGAAAGTACTGGGTGGGCTCGTCTTTCTGAATTTCGATGTTGATGATAACCTGTGCAAGGCCATCCTTCATGCGGACGTAAAAGATGATGTCAAAGCGAATCATACCTTCATTGATCTCGCTGTTCTCAGTGTTGAGGCCAATGAGCTGGTCTCCGGATGAATGGGTGTAGCTGGTATTTGTCATACCGGGTTCAACCGGAACAACACCGATCAATGGTTCCCCTTCGATGCGGGAGACAACGTCTTCCGGCTGCATGCCTTTAAATTCATCAATCGTCTGTACCAGTATATAGGCAAGTATCAGCTTCTGTGCGATCAGCTGCTTGGCGTATTCGTCATACTGCGCCTTATCGTTGGCGGCAGTGATTCTATTTGTAATGGCTGTGTTCATATATCGTCGATTCCCCTTTTATTATACTCAAGAGAGTAGCTGTAAGCAATAAAAAATACACAATGTTCATCAGATCAACGTTGACTGTTTTTATTTGTAACTGTTCAGAGCCAAGCAAAATTTCAAAAAACAGGTATAAAATGCT
>OGHR01000503.1_pt1 | contig 36661 bp, 33 predicted proteins | sample 1571621 | NCBI WGS metagenome assembly OGHR01 (sample SAMEA2582038, study PRJEB24529) | metagenome | biome: Human gut stool | place: China | collected 2011
AGGGAATGTAGATAAATTATTAGGTATACTACTGACAGCTTCCAAGGAGCTAAAGCGCTCGGGACCCCATTAAGTATTTTTAAAAGCATGGTCGCAAGTTTCACTAGCAGCCATGCTTTTATTGAATCATTGTAGGACATTTTAAAGATAATTGCCCACTTTAAAATTAAACATGTGCTTAGAATCGTTCTAGGCAACACCAATAACAATCACTAATCACAAGTGATTTGTGATTAATCACTTGTGATTTACAAGGTGTAACGATATAATTAAATGGAAAACGTGCAAAATATTTACATAAACAGGAGGGAGAAACTTGGAACTAGCATTTAGAGAAAGCTTAAAAAAGATGAGAGGTACCAAATCAAAAGAAAAATTCTCCCAAGAATTAGAAATGAGTAGATCAAATTATTCATTGATTGAATCAGGAAAATCAGATCCGACATTAAAAACATTGGAACGAATTGCAGAATTGACAAACTCAACCTTAGTTATTGACTTAATTCCTAATGAATTAGAACAAGTAGAGTTGCAAATAGAAGAAGAGAAGCAATGATTGTCGTTAATATATTTAACGAAATTGTTGCTTATTTTTTTTAAAAGCGGTATACTAGATATAACGAAACAACGAACTGAATAAAGAATACAAAAAAAGAGCCACGACCAACTTATTTTCCGCCAAGAAAATAAGTTGCGAGCCTTAATTGATTACCACCAATCAATTAAAGAAGTCGAGACCCGAAATTTGGTAAAGTATTTAATTACTTTATTAATCAGATACTTAAATATCTGTAAACCCATTATATCGGGTTTTTGAGGGAATTTCAAGTCTTTAAGAAGATACCAGGCAATCAATTAAGAAAAACTTAGTTGATTGCCTTTTTTGTTGTGATTCAACTTTGATCGTAGCTTCTAACTAATTAATTTTCGTAAGAAAGGAGAACAGCTGAATGAATATCCCTTTTGTTGTAGAAACTGTGCTTCATGACGGCTTGTTAAAGTACAAATTTAAAAATAGTAAAATTCGCTCAATCACTACCAAGCCAGGTAAAAGCAAAGGGGCTATTTTTGCGTATCGCTCAAAAAAAAGCATGATTGGCGGACGTGGCGTTGTTCTGACTTCCGAAGAAGCGATTCACGAAAATCAAGATACATTTACGCATTGGACACCAAACGTTTATCGTTATGGTACGTATGCAGACGAAAACCGTTCATACACGAAAGGACATTCTGAAAACAATTTAAGACAAATCAATACCTTCTTTATTGATTTTGATATTCACACGGCAAAAGAAACTATTTCAGCAAGCGATATTTTAACAACAGCTATTGATTTAGGTTTTATGCCTACGTTAATTATCAAATCTGATAAAGGTTATCAAGCATATTTTGTTTTAGAAACGCCAGTTTATGTGACTTCAAAATCAGAATTTAAATCTGTCAAAGCAGCCAAAATAATCTCGCAAAATATCCGAGAATATTTTGGAAAGTCTTTGCCAGTTGATCTAACGTGCAATCATTTTGGGATTGCTCGTATACCAAGAACGGACAATGTAGAATTTTTTGATCCCAATTACCGTTATTCTTTCAAAGAATGGCAAGATTGGTCTTTCAAACAAACAGATAATAAGGGCTTTACTCGTTCAAGTCTAACGGTTTTAAGCGGTACAGAAGGCAAAAAACAAGTAGATGAACCCTGGTTTAATCTCTTATTGCACGAAACGAAATTTTCAGGAGAAAAGGGTTTAATAGGGCGTAATAACGTCATGTTTACCCTCTCTTTAGCCTACTTTAGTTCAGGCTATTCAATCGAAACGTGCGAATATAATATGTTTGAGTTTAATAATCGATTAGATCAACCCTTAGAAGAAAAAGAAGTGATTAAACTTGTTAGAAGTGCCTATTCAGAAAACTATCAAGGGGCTAATAGGGAATACATTACCATTCTTTGCAAAGCTTGGGTATCAAGTGATTTAACCAGTAAAGATTTATTTGTCCGTCAAGGGTGGTTTAAATTCAAGAAAAAAAGAAGTGAACGTCAACGTGTTCATTTGTCAGAATGGAAAGAAGATTTAATGGCTTATATTAGCGAAAAAAGTGATGTATACAAGCCTTATTTGGTGACGACTAAAAAAGAGATTAGAGAAGCGCTAGGCATTCCTGAGCGGACATTAGATAAATTGCTGAAGGTACTGAAGGCGAATCAGGAAATTTTCTTTAAGATTAAACCAGGAAGAAATGGTGGCATTCAACTTGCTAGTGTTAAATCATTGTTGCTATCGATCATTAAAGTAAAAAAAGAAGAAAAAGAAAGCTATATAAAGGCGCTGTCAGAGTTTTTTGACTTAGAACATACATTCATTCAAGAGACTTTAAACAAGCTAGCAGAACGCCCAAAAACGGACACACAACTCGATTTGTTTAGCTATGATACAGGCTGAAAATGGAAGAAGTTTTAATTGATGATAATATGGTTTTTGATATTGATAATTTAAAAGGATTTCTTAATGATACCAGTTCATTTGGGTTTATAGCTAAAGAAAATAATAAAATTATAGGATTTGCATATTGCTATACACTTTTAAGACCTGATGGAAAAACAATGTTTTATTTACACTCAATAGGAATGTTACCTAACTATCAAGACAAAGGTTATGGTTCAAAATTATTATCTTTTATTAAGGAATATTCTAAAGAGATTGGTTGTTCTGAAATGTTTTTAATAACTGATAAAGGTAATCCTAGAGCTTGCCATGTATATGAAAAATTAGGTGGTAAAAATGATTATAAAGATGAAATAGTATATGTATATGATTATGAAAAAGGTGATAAATAAATGAATATAGTTGAAAATGAAATATGTATAAGAACTTTAATAGATGATGATTTTCCTTTGATGTTAAAATGGTTAACTGATGAAAGAGTATTAGAATTTTATGGTGGTAGAGATAAAAAATATACATTAGAATCATTAAAAAAACATTATACAGAGCCTTGGGAAGATGAAGTTTTTAGAGTAATTATTGAATATAACAATGTTCCTATTGGATATGGACAAATATATAAAATGTATGATGAGTTATATACTGATTATCATTATCCAAAAACTGATGAGATAGTCTATGGTATGGATCAATTTATAGGAGAGCCAAATTATTGGAGTAAAGGAATTGGTACAAGATATATTAAATTGATTTTTGAATTTTTGAAAAAAGAAAGAAATGCTAATGCAGTTATTTTAGACCCTCATAAAAATAATCCAAGAGCAATAAGGGCATACCAAAAATCTGGTTTTAGAATTATTGAAGATTTGCCAGAACATGAATTACACGAGGGCAAAAAAGAAGATTGTTATTTAATGGAATATAGATATGATGATAATGCCACAAATGTTAAGGCAATGAAATATTTAATTGAGCATTACTTTGATAATTTCAAAGTAGATAGTATTGAAATAATCGGTAGTGGTTATGATAGTGTGGCATATTTAGTTAATAATGAATACATTTTTAAAACAAAATTTAGTACTAATAAGAAAAAAGGTTATGCAAAAGAAAAAGCAATATATAATTTTTTAAATACAAATTTAGAAACTAATGTAAAAATTCCTAATATTGAATATTCGTATATTAGTGATGAATTATCTATACTAGGTTATAAAGAAATTAAAGGAACTTTTTTAACACCAGAAATTTATTCTACTATGTCAGAAGAAGAACAAAATTTGTTAAAACGAGATATTGCCAGTTTTTTAAGACAAATGCACGGTTTAGATTATACAGATATTAGTGAATGTACTATTGATAATAAACAAAATGTATTAGAAGAGTATATATTGTTGCGTGAAACTATTTATAATGATTTAACTGATATAGAAAAAGATTATATAGAAAGTTTTATGGAAAGACTAAATGCAACAACAGTTTTTGAGGGTAAAAAGTGTTTATGCCATAATGATTTTAGTTGTAATCATCTATTGTTAGATGGCAATAATAGATTAACTGGAATAATTGATTTTGGAGATTCTGGAATTATAGATGAATATTGTGATTTTATATACTTACTTGAAGATAGTGAAGAAGAAATAGGAACAAATTTTGGAGAAGATATATTAAGAATGTATGGAAATATAGATATTGAGAAAGCAAAAGAATATCAAGATATAGTTGAAGAATATTATCCTATTGAAACTATTGTTTATGGAATTAAAAATATTAAACAGGAATTTATCGAAAATGGTAGAAAAGAAATTTATAAAAGGACTTATAAAGATTGATTATATAATATATGAAAAGCTATTATAAAAGACATTAGTATTAAATAGTTTAAAAAAATGAAAAATAATAAAGGAAGTGAGTCAAGTCCAGACTCCTGTGTAAAATGCTATACAATGTTTTTACCATTTCTACTTATCAAAATTGATGTATTTTCTTGAAGAATAAATCCATTCATCATGTAGGTCCATAAGAACGGCTCCAATTAAGCGATTGGCTGATGTTTGATTGGGGAAGATGCGAATAATCTTTTCTCTTCTGCGTACTTCTTGATTCAGTCGTTCAATTAGATTGGTACTCTTTAGTCGATTGTGGGAATTTCCTTGTACGGTATATTGAAAGGCGTCTTCGAATCCATCATCCAATGATGCGCAAGCTTTTGAATATTTTGGTTGATCGATATAATCATGAATCAATCGATTTTTAGCCTCACGCGCTAAGTTAATATCTGTGAACTTAAAAATTCCTTTAACAGCTTCTCTGAAAGATTTTGAATTTTTTTTAGGAATGGTGGTAAAGATATTTCTTAGGAAGTGAACTTGGCATCTTTGCCAACTTACGTTGGTGAAGGATTTTCTAATGGCAGAGACTAATCCTTTGTGCGCATCAGAAATAACGAGTTCCGTACCTTGTAAACCGCGTTCTTTTAGGTATTCAAAAAATGTTGTCCAGGTCTCTTCGCTTTCGCCACTTTGAATCATGAAGCCGATAATTTCACGGTCGCCATCTTTGGTTATTCCAATCGCTATATGACAGCTTTTTGAGAGTACTCGATTTTCTTCTCGTACTTTTATATAGAGTACATCGGTCATTAAGTAAGGATAATTTTTTTCTGATAATAAACGATTCTGCCACTCGTTAACCATAGGTTCTAGCTGTTCTGTTAAGCTAGAAACGAAGGACTTAGAGACGGATTTACCACAAAGTTCTTCCACAATTTTTGATACTTTACGAGTTGAAACGCCTGATACATACATTTCCAACATTGAAGCCATGAGGGCTTTTTCGTTTCGTTGATAACGTTCAAACACTGTGGGTGAAAAATGGCCATCACGTGTTCTGGGTACTTTTAATTCTAGCGTGCCTACACGTGTCGTAAAGCTGCGCTCATAATAGCCATTTCGTTGACTTTGTCGGTTTTCTGTTCGTTCATATTCTTTTGCTTGAATATATTCTGTTCGTTGATTTTCCATTAGTTGATTAAATACCGTTGTTAAAATATTTTTAGAAACGTCATCCTTTACAGAATATTCAATAATGCTTTGAATCTCTTCGCTTTTCAGTGTAAAATGTACTTGGGTCATGTAAAAGTCCTCCTGGGTATGTTTTTGTCGTTAAAAACATTGTACCGTAAAAGGACTGTTATATGGCCTTTTTACTTTTACACAATTATACGGACTTTATCTCAAACTGTATTCAAAGAACAAAGGAAGTGTATATATGGGCTATTTAGCGGCGGCGGGAGCCTATTTAATAATCGGTCTTGTAGTTAGCTTTATCCTTATGGTAGTGGGGCTTTTTATCGGGCATATCATTGTTTTTGACAGTATCGCCCTCGGTATTATATCCGGCGTGTGCTGCAATCACTTTTTCACGCTGCACCCCGCCTTGTGCGTGCTGATCGGCGCGGCTGTATTCGCGCTGCTGTTGTTTCTCCAAAAAACACGTTTTGGATTTTGGGTAATCGGGGTGCTGCTGTCTGCTGCCTGGGCGGTCATTTTCGGGCTGCTGGCGTTTATTATCTCCAATGCAGATCAACTTTGGTTTTATGTGGTCTGCGGGCTTGCTTTTATCGTCATGTTACTTCTCCATATCAAGGCAAGAGATAAGGCATAAAACAAGGGTAGCAAGTGGAACATTAAGGGCTGAAAACGCCTGTGTTTCTGCGGCTTCCAGAGCGCGAAAGCGGTATGGACGATACTTTATACTCAAACCTCAAAAAATGCCTTTCTAATGTTCCACGAAAAAGCAAAAAAGAACGGGGCGCGGTGCCGACAATCGGCAGCCGCGCCCCTGCTTTATTCTAATCACTCTTTCAGTTTGGCATTTTTGCGTATGGTTTCCTTTGCCGCCCTTACAAAGTCTGCAATCATGCGGATTTCGTATTCGTCGCAATCGGAAACAAGGTCTTGTATCTCCTGCGAAAAAATATCTTTGGAGTGTATCACGCTATCACATAAAAACTCGTCAACAGAAACGGAAAGGGCATTTGCCAAAGATACAATCGTCGGCAAACTCAATTTGGAGTTGCCTGTTTCGATGTTGCTCATGTGTGTTGTGGAAAGCGACGCTTTTTCTGCTAATGCTTCCTGTGTCAAATCCGCTTTAATACGGGCAATCTTTATGCGCTTGCCAATCGCTCTATAATCTAATTCCATTAAAAATCCCTCGCAATCACTCACTTTCTTATATTGTATTTTTTCCGCTGTATCATTATAATAATCTGTATAAAGGATTGCTTTATACAGTTTGTATTTTGATGAAAATATTTTATATTCCACCTCACAAGCTGTATTTCTAATATATGTGAGGGAATACAATGATTACTTGCACCTTTGCAGGGCATAGAGAAGTTTTCGGCTCCTGCACTCAAAAAATAGAAAACGCGCTTGAAACGCTGATCGAAAATGAAGATACGTTATATTGTTACGTCGGCGGTATGGGAGAGTTCGACGGATTTTCCGCTGCTGCTGTCCGCAATCTGAAAAGAAAATACCCAAACAAAGAAATCCGGCTGACGCTTGTTCTTCCCTATATGCAACAAAAATTAAACGAGTATAAGGAGTATTACGAAACGAGTTTTGATGATATTCTTATCCCGGCAGAGTTAGCGGAGATACACTATAAGCGGGCAATACCCGCCCGCAACAGGTGGCTTGTGGATAATAGCGACTATTTGATTGTTATGGTTTGGCGCGACTTCGGCGGGGCATATACGACGCTGCGGTACGCACAAAAACAGGGAAAAAAGATAATCTTGCTGGAACGATAAAAAACGGGGGTGCGGTGCCGGCAATCGGCAACCGCGCCCCCCGTTTCGTTAAGGCTTATTCGTCGTCGGTGAGAGTAAAGACAGTTTCGGAAAATGCGCTGTCCGTCATGGATTGCAGCTTGTTTACCGCTGTGGCGGCAAGCTGGCGCATATCCTCGTCCATGTAGGGCATGGCAGAGTTGATATTATCAATCGTCCTTTCCCGGCTGTCCTCGGCGTAAATCGCAATTATGTTTTCTTCCTCAATGGTAAAGCGGATATTCATACTATCAAACCTCCAAATCCTTTTTCTGCTCTTTCTGCTTGTCTTTCGGCTGCGGCGCCGCCTGTTTCTTGTACTCATCCAGCTTCTTCAAAATGGACGGTTTCTTCTGCGGTTGCTCCCGTTTCTCGGCTTTTACCGCTTTCGCAAGGTCGGTAACGGAGATCGCTTCACCCGCCTTTGCCCGCTGCTCCAAATCCGCGATGGTGGGCGTTTGCGGCGTATTATTGATAATCCCGTCAAAGTTGTTGTCGTTCTGCTCTACAATGTCCTCAACGTGCTTTAAGGGATTATCCCGCTGCGGCTGCTCGGCAGCTATGGCATAAGCCTGTGTACCATTTCCCATAATGAGATACTTCCCGTCCTCCGACGCATGATGAAACCCAAAGCCCGCCGCTTCGATCTGTTCGCGGCTCATGTCGGTAATGCAAAAGTTTCCTCGCGGCGTTCTGACGGTTTCGCCCGTCATAAGGCTTTCGGGGGTCGCTTCCGGCTGCTGCTTTTCAAGCTGCCCGTCTTTGTAGGAATACCCTTGCGCTGCGATTGCTTCAAGGGTCTTGCCCGTAACGTCGCCATAAATCCGCTTGTCTGCGTCTACAAGCAGTTGCAGCGTATCTTTTACGGTATCGGATAGGGCTTGCTGCTGTTCGGGAGATAGCTTATCAAATACGGGGGTCTGCTGCGCTTGCTCCTGCTCGGCTTGCCGCTGCTGCTGCAATTCGGTAAAATGTCCCTCAATCTCGGTAATGAGTTCCTTTGCGGTTTCCTGTATCGTTTCAAGGGACGCTTTTAATTCGGTCATTTCCTTGCCGCTGCTCCACCCGGCAACATACCCGAAAGAGTAATCGGACGTATCAAGCCCGAAATGCTGACACACCGTATAGGCAACGCTTTCAGCCTGTACCTCGCGGCTGCGGCGGTCAATGCGGTTTTGTTCCTCCAGCGGGGCGTTTAAGTCCACGTCATGCAGCTTCGCATGGGCGATTTCGTGAATGGCGGTCTTAACCGCTTGCAGCTCACTCACACCCTCTTTGATAGCAATTCGCTTATCGGTCAAGCTGAAATATCCGTTTGCGCCGTTTGTGATCTGCTCAAAAGCAATCGGAACGGGGGACGCTTTTTCAAGGGCAGCGAAAAAGTCCTCGTACTGTTCTACATCGGCAAGCAGCGGTTTAACGGAGAGGTCGGGAAACTCCTTGCCCTCGGTCTGCGAAATGTCAAAGACGGTTACAACCTTAAAGGCGGGAACGGTAACTTCCTTTTCTTCCTTAACCGTCTTTCCCTCGCTGTCAAGTATGGGCTTTCTTGTGTCGGGGTCGATTTTATCCACCAGCTTTTTTACCTTGTAGGGCGCGGGGGCAAAGATTTTAATACCTTTCTCGCCGCTTTTCACATGGCGGTCAAACTCTTTCTGCCATTGTGAATAGCCCTTTACCAAATTGCCGCCCTGCATGGCAATTAGGATAGTGTTATTCAAGCTGTAATCGTGAAACTTTGACATAGCCGTTAAAAACTCTTTGTAGCGGTCGCTGTCAAAAATTGCTTGTATGCCCTGTTCCAGACGGGCGGTGATCTCCTTTACCTTGTCGCCGGGTTTTTCAGAAGAAAGGATAATCGGCACGACGGGGCGGGGCTGCGGCGGCTCGGCGGGCGGCGTTTCTGTCTGCTGCGCTTCGGCTACGTCCATAAAGACTTTATCCTGTTCGCCGCGCTCTTGCTGCGGGTAACTCATAATGCGGTATTCCTCCGGCACTTCGCGCCCCTCAAATTGACGCTCCCACTCGTCGCCGCTTTCGACGAGATAGCCGTATTCGGTAAACGCGCCTTTTTCCTGCTCGGCGGCGTTTCTGCCAAAAGCGGCAAGGTCAATCCCGCCTTTCCATTCTTCGGGCATTTGTACCATGCCGGATTGATTTAAGTAGTAGTCGCCCAAATCGCGGTAGGTATGTACTTCGGGAATATGGACGTAGAAATCCACGTTGTAGGTGAAGTCGATTACCTGTCCGATGTTCTCAAAGCCGTTTTTCTGCTGCAAGGCTGCGTTCAGCTTGCCGATCTCGGCGGGGTCCAGCTGCTCAATCCGCGCCGCAAGAAAATTGAGTTCGTCCACGCTGGCGGCGCATACCATGTCATAAGGCAAGGCAATATGTTTCTCCGGGTCGTCGGAATAACCGCGAATGGAAAAATCCTGCGGGTTGTCTGCGGTAATGCCGACGCTCTGCATAGCTTCGTGAAGCTGCTCCTTTGTGGCGGGCATATCCAGCCAATAACCGCTTGGGTCGCCCGCTTCAAAGCGGCTGCGGTTGCCTATCATAATTGAAAACTGTCCGTCCATGTGTTCACGCTCCTTTTCCTGCCCGGTATTTTCGGGGATAGCTGTCGCCTGTTGCTGTTGCGGCGGTTCCTCGCCCTCTATGGTGTAGTCCGGCATGAGCATACCGTTTACTTTGAAATAGTCGGCGTACTCCTGCGGGATAGGCGGGGAGATTTCCGTAAACAAGCGGTCATACGCTTTGATACGCCCATTCAGATACTTTTCCATAGCCGCCTTATCGGTGAAAACCTTTCTGTCCTGTCCGGCGATCTTCGCTTGGGTTCTGCTTGGGCTGTTGGTGCGCACGCTCCATGTAAGCGTCCATGAATACGGGATAGATTGCTGCGCTTCTTTGTCGTAGCGGGTATTCTCGTAAATGTGGTAGTTCATCTGATATACCCGGTTGCTGCGGGTGTATCGGTCATATTCGCCTTTCTGCCACTCGTTAGAAGTGTGCTGCACAACGGTTGTCCTTGTGTATTCAATCGCTTTGTCAAGCAAAAGCGTTTTTCCCGCCTGTTCCTCCCAAGCGGCGGCGCGTCTTGCAAGGTCGTTAAAAATCGCCTGTTCCGCTGCCGCGCTTTCCTCGCGCATGGCGTGTAGCTGCTCCGGCGGCAAAGAAACATAGGGGGCAATCTCCCCGTCCTTTGCTTCAAAATATATCCGGCGTTCTATCCGCATGGTTTCGGCGGTTTCCAATTTGTCATGGTCGTATGAAGAATACGGCATATTGTTTCATCACGTCCTTTCTCGATTTTTAAGGGTTTGGGACTATCCCAACAAGCAAAATGCCCGCGCTCTCTATGGGAAGCGCGGGCATTTCTCGCAAACGGGTACTCGTTTGCTGTGCTTGCTATGTAGTTGTTTTTATCCGTAAACGCCTGTTTCTCTCACTTTCCGCTTTCTGTCTGCGGCGTATCTTTGCCGCACAATCGGGACAGTATTTTGCCCGATTGCTGCCCGCCGCAAACGTGCTGCCGCATACCGCGCAACGCTTCAAATCGGTTTCCCCGCTGCGGGTGATCTGTTCGCATAGCTGCCTGTCTGCGGGTAAAACCGCTTCGCGGAAATAACGGCATAACAGCGAATAGCTGATACTCTGCACACAAACGCAAGTTTCCCCGTCGTCCAATAGCAGACAGTTCCCGCAATCGTTGTTGGCGCACGCGGCGCGGGTCATTTTCTTAACGGCTCGATACTGCTTTTCATCAAGCCTAATCATTTTCGGTTCTGCTCGACGCGGAAGTTTACATACTTGCCGCCTGTGTCGGCAAGCAGCACAACCCCGTCAAAGGTCTTTCCGGTTTTGGTGGAGTACATACCCTTGATTTTTACCTTTCCGTCTTTCAAAAGGGCGGCGGCAATCGCCTTTGTGAAAGTCTTTTTGCGCTGCTGAAAGAACAAGTCATTTTTCCACATGACAAAGCTGCAAGCCCTGTCGGAACAGTAATAGTTTTTCTTGCCCTCGTAAACCGCCGCGCCGCAACGGGGACAAGTGCCGATTGCTTCCCGCTGCGGGGTAAACAGCTTCGCTTTATCTTCGGAAATCGCGGAATAGGTTTTGATAAGCCCCGCTGTCATTTCCTCAATGCTGCGCATGAAGTCGTCCGGGCTGTCGCTGCCTTTGGCAATCCCGGTAAGGCGGGTTTCCCATTCTGCCGTAAGCTGCGGGGACGTAAGGACTTCGGGCAGAATAGCGGCAAGGTTATACCCGTCCTTTGTGGGGATTAGCTTTTTGCCCTTGCGCTCGGCAAAGCCCGCGCTAATGAGTTTTTCAATGATACCCGCCCGCGTTGCGGTAGTGCCTAACCCTTTGCGCTCTGCGTCCTCCGGCGTTTCTTCCTTGCCCGCGTTCTCCATAGCGGACAGAAGCGTATCTTCGGTATATGCTTTCGGGGGCTGCGTGTAACGCTCGGAGATCTCCGCTGCCGGATTGTCAAAGGTCTGCCCCTCGGCAAGCGGCGGCAAAACGGTTTCCGGATCTGCGTCCTCGTCCTGTTCCTCGGACGCGGCGCGGGACAGCTTTTCAATCTCACGCCACCCCTCGCAAAGCGTCGTCTTGCCCTTTACGGTAAAGGTATAGCCGCCGCAAGAGATAACCGCCGTAACCGCTTCGTATTCATAGGGCGCGGCTGCGGCGCAAAGCAGCTTCGCGCACACAAGGGTCATAAGTTTTGTTTCGCTGTCGGCAAGGGAAGAAAATCCCGCTTTCAAAAACTCGGCTGTCGGCAAAATAGCGTGGTGGTCGGTTACTTTGCTGTTGTCGCAAACCCTTGTAAGGTCTGCTTGCAGCTTCACGTCCCGCATAAAGGGAAGCAGCGAACAAAGCCCGGTAATGAGTTCCTTTGTGCTGTCCTGCATATCGGAAGTGATATATTTGCTGTCGGTGCGGGGATAGGTCAAAAACCGCTTTTCATAGAGGGCTTGCGCATAATCAAGGGTCTGTTTCGCCGTAAACCCGTACAGGCGGTTGGCTTCGCGCTGCAACGCGGTAAGGTCAAACAGCTTCGGCGGTGCAACGGTCTTTTTCTCTTTTTTGAGGGAAGTACAAACGGCTTGCGATTTCTCGCAAGCCGCTTTCATCTGCTGCGCTGCCGCTTCGTCGTTCAGCCTTTCGGACAAAGCCGAAACACCACCCGCGTCCAGACGGACAACATGATATTTTTCTTTCTTAAAGCTGCTGATCGCATAGTCGCGGTTTACCAGCATGGTAAGGGTGGGCGTCTGCACTCTGCCGACATTCAGCGTTTTGTGATAGAGGATAGAGAAAAGGCGGGTCGCGTTAATCCCGACAAGCCAATCTGCCTTTGCTCTGCAAAGCGCGGATTGATAGAGGTCGTCATAGCTGCGCCCGTCTTTAAGGTTTGAAAAGCCCTCGCGGATTGCGCTTTCTTCCATACTGCTAATCCAAAGGCGGGAAAAGGGCTTTTTGCAATTTGCCTGTTCATAGACAAAGCGAAAAATGAGTTCTCCCTCGCGCCCGCTGTCGCACGCATTGACAATCTCGGAAACGTCGCTGCGGTGCATAAGGTCTTTGAGTACGGAAAACTGCTGCTCCTTGCCGCTGGCAACGGTAAACTGCCAATCCTGCGGGACAATGGGGAGATCGTCATACTTCCATTTTCGGTACTGCTCGTTGTAGGTCGCCGCGTCCGCAAGGCTAATCAAATGCCCGATACACCAGGACACAAGGTAGCCGCTGCCCTCAAAATATCCGCTGCGCTTTTCATTCGCGCCAAGTACGGCGGCAATCGCCGCCCCGACGCTCGGTTTCTCTGCAATTACAAGTTTCATACTTCCTCGTCCTCCTGCTCGGTTTCTAATTCTTCCTCGTCGTCCTCGTCAAAGTCGAGATCGTCAAGGTTGCTGCTGCCTTTTGCCGCGTCCTTTTTGGGTTTCATAATCTTAAAGTAATAGAACGCGCCGCCGCCCGCTGCGGCAAGAAGCAGCACCACAAGCAGAATAGCGCCGCCCATGCCGCCGCCTTTATCTTCCTCCGGCTCCGGCTGCTCGGTTTCTTCCGGCTCCGGCTCGGCTTCCTTGCCCGCGCACTCGCTCATGTTGACGCTGCAAACGGGGCAATCGGTGTTGACGCTTCCGGGGGCGCATTTTTCAGTACAGCTACAAGCGGGGATTTCGGTCTGTTCGTCCTCCATAAGCTGCAAAAGGTCTTTTTCATCAACTTGATTGAGGAAATGGACGGTGTTTTCTCCGTCCTCGGCGCGGTCAATGATGATGTAAAAATAGTTTCCGTTTTTCGTAACGACGGTAATAAACTGTTTATCGCCGGACGCTTCGCCCGTTATATCGTCCACAAGGCTCATGTTGCCCTCCGGCGTTAAGGGCTGCGGCTCATAGCCGCCCGTCGTTTCTTCCGGCTCGGTTTCGGTTACGGGGGTAGGCGGCTCGTCGCTCACATCACCGCCGCCCGCAAAAGCGGTAACAGAAAAGCCGCCCATGAGTACAAGGGCGGCAAGCAAAGCGGTAACGCTGCGGAACAGTTTTTTATGCTTCATCTTCGGTTTCCTCCTGTTCGTCGGTATAGTCTGCGTCCGGCTGCGGCAAGGCAATTTCGCCGCTGGCGTAAGCGGAGAGGAACGCGGCAAGCTGCGCCCCGTCAAGGTGTACCGCTTTCACCATTTGAACGATCTGCGCATTTTCTTCCTCGATTTTCTGCGCTTCAAGGTCTTTCAGCCTTTTTTGGTATTCAAGGATTTTCGCCCTCGTTTTCTCAATATCCCGTTCGATACGGTCAAGTTTCGTGTTTGCCATAGAAATTAACTCCTTTCAAAGTCAGTTGTAATGTAGCCGCCCATAGGCGTAAAAATGGGATTGCCAATAGCTTGTATCAAGTTTTGTGTATTGTATCGGGTCGCCACAATGCAGCATGACGGGGCTTCCGTCCCCGTCCTCGCCAACGTAGATACCCACATGAGATACCCCCGGCGTGTCGTATGTACCCGTAAAGAAAACCAAATCCCCCGGCTGCGGGTTGGAAACGCGGGTTGAAATGTTGTAAAGCCCCTGCGCCCCAAGTCTGCCCGTATTGTATAAGCCGCTGTTCGTCAGCACATAGCTAACAAAACCGCTGCAATCAAAAGAGGTTTCCGGGCTGCTGCCGCCCCACACATAGGGAAAACCGACATACTTTTCCGCTTCTTCAATCAATCGCGCAAACTGTTCATCTTCCAGATAGGCGGGCGGGATTTCATAATCCGCTGGCGGGTTTTCATAGTATTTTGAGATATAGCCGGATTGTGGGAAAAGGTCGGGTCTGTTTCCAAGCGACGACATATACATAGCGTACATGGATAGCTGTTCCTCGCCCATAATGTAAACGGGAACATGGGAGAGGTTGAAGTTTTCCAAATCCACATGGAGAATGTAATAGTTATAGGGTACTTCAACGTCGTATTCGTTGCCCTCGCTGTCCGTCCGCGTTTCGGTGCGGTAGCGTACCTCGACTTCCTCCGTAACCGTCAAGATATACTGTTTCTCAAAGAGCATTTCAAGGGTGCTTTGCGCTTCATCGAGCGTAAATACGCCCTCATGCAGCGCGGAAAGGATAGAGATTAGCACATAAGGGTCATGCTCGATCTCGTCCGCGTTTACCCGGTATTCGTCGTAGCCGGGGTATTCGCGTTCGATATTATCCAGCATATCTTGTAACTCTGCTTCCATATCGGTGTAAGCTGCTTCCGCGCCCGTAATATCCGCGTCCTCGGAAAGATAGGACGACGCAATCAAACCGCTGCCGCTGTTGCCGCCGAACAGGGAACAAGAGGACAAGCCGCCGAAAAACAGAAGCACGATAAAGGCAATCCCGCCCACGATCAAACAGCCTTTCCAATGCCGGACGACAAAGAACGTCGCCCGCTTTGTTTCCTGCGCCGTTTTCTTCGCCGCCTTTGCGGTGGCTTCGGCGGTCTTTTTCACCTTGCCGCCTGTTTTCAACGCCTTTGCATACTGCTTTTTAATGCGCTGCTTTTGCCAAAACCGGGAAATCGGGTTAGAGTGCGCAAGGGCGGGGTTATCATGCAGCGCCTTTTGATAGAGAAAATCGGCGTTTGCCTTTGCTGCCTTTTTCTCGGCTGCTGCCGCTGCCCGGTAGGGTTTCAGCTTATGGCTGCGTATGCCGCGTTTTACCGCCCGCGTCGTCATGCCGCCCGCTTTCTCGCCCACAAGTTCTATCCTGTGTCCGCTTTCCACACCGACATTTTCTTTCTCTACCTCATAGATTTTTCCATGTACGGCGGCGTCCAATTCCTGCGCCGGACGGGATAACGGGTTATGACGCAATTTACCGTTTGGGGGCTTATCCGTCTTTTCAAAAGCAAGGCGCGTCTTTGCTTTGCCTTTGGCCTCGTCAAAAACGCGCTCTTTTGTGATTTTGGTCTGTTTGGGGATAGCTGCCCGCGCTTTGTCTAAACGGTCAGCCGCCGTATCGGATTTTTTGATTGCCTTTTGCAGTTCCGGCGTTGCCCGTTCCGCTTCGGAAAACTGCAAGCGGGACGTATGGGTTTTAAGCTGCGCTGCGTCAAGGGCCTTTTTCTCCGCGCCCTTTTCTAAATGGCGGCTAACCTCTGTGCCGATACGTTGGGTCGCTTTTTCCGCTGCTCCCGCTGCGGGGGCTGAATAGTTTTCCTCCGGCGGTCTTTCGCTGATACTCGTCGTTTCGCCCGTTGTAAGGTTTTCCGCAACCGCCCCGTCGCGGGTCATTTTCTGTGTTACCTTGTCGGGGGCTTTTAATTCCTTGCTCAATGTTCATCACCTCCAATACGCTGTTTTGCAAGGGTGCAGTATTCGGGATTGATCTCTATACCGATATAGCGGCGGGAAAGGCTTTTTGCCGCCGCTGCGGTCGTGCCGCTGCCTAAAAACGGGTCAAGCACAATCCCGCCGACAGGACAGCCCGCCAAAATGCACGTTTCCGCAAGTTTCGGCGGGAACGCTGCAAAATGCCCGCCGCGATAGGAAGCTGTGTTGATCTGCCAAACGTTGCGGCGGCTGCGGACGGGGGAAATCATTTCGTCGGTGTATGCGCCTTTCCTGCGGGGGCGGTTGATTTTCTGCGGCTGGTTTTGCCCCGGAACGGTAGCAGCATATTTGTTGCCTTTCCCAACTCCGCTTTTCAGCCGTACCGCCGTTGTGGGGGCTATCGGCTCGGCTACTGCTTGCCAATCGTAGTAATATTTCTTCGACTTGGTAAGCAGAAACACATATTCATAGCAGCGCGTCGGTCTGTCCCGCGCGCTTTCCGGCATGGCGTTTCCCTTATGCCAAATGATAGAACTGCGCAAATACCAACCGTCGCCCCGCAAGGCAAGGGCTACAAGCCACGGAATACCGATTAGGTCTTTTGGCTTGCAGCCGGGGGCGCGGTGGTTTACCGCCACTTGCTGCCCGTTCCTGCCTTTGGGATATTTCGGGTCTTGGTGGTCGGCTTTGCTGCCTGTACCGCAATAAGTGTCCGCGATATTCAGCCAACAAGTACCCTCCGGCGTAAGCACCCGCTTTACCTCATGGAAAACCGCTGTAATGCGGGAAACATATTCCTCCGGCGTTGCTTCCCGCCCGATCTGCCCGTCTGTGCCGTAATCGCGCAAAGCATAGTAGGGCGGGGACGTTACGCAACAATCCAAACAGTTATCCGGCAAGGTTTGAAGCACTTGCAAGCTGTCGCCGCAATAGATTTTATCCGTTTCTATCCTCATGCCGACACCTCGCCGGGCTTGGTCGTCATCACGCGGTAGAGTTCCGTATCTTTTGGGAAACGGTCAATAAAGGGCAAAATCACGTTGCCATAGAAGATAAGTCCCTCGCCCGCTTCGGAATGGGTTACATAGGTCATTTGCTGCTGCGAAATGTTAAGCTGCTTGGCAAGGATTTCCCGGTCGCCCTGGGCTTGGTTGAGCATATAGACAAAATCGCTGTTTTCAAAGATGTTCTCCACCTCGCGGGACGACAACAAATCTTTCACGTTTTGGGTGATACCTGTCGGAATACCGCCCCACTTCCTAAAACGCTTCCAAATCTCGACGGAATAGGCGGCGGTCTGTTCCTCTTTCAAGAGCAAATGAAACTCGTCGATGTAATACCGCGTCGCCTTGCCCTCGCTGCGGTTTACCGTTACTCTGTTCCATACTTGGTCTTGGACGATAAGCATACCGACTTTTTTAAGCTGTGTACCGAGTTCCTTAATATCAAAGCAGACAAGGCGATTATGAATGTCAACGTTTGTCCTGTGGTTAAAAATGTTCAAGCTGCCGTTTACATAGAGTTCCAACGCCGCCGCGATACGCTGCGCTTCCTTTTCCGGCTGCTTCTTGATCTCGTCGTAGAGGTCGCCCAAAATCGGCATATTTTCGGGCTTCGGGTCGGCAAGGTAGTTGCGGTACACGCTGATAACGGCGCGGTCAATTAAGGTCTTTTCGACAGCTTCCAGCCCGTTTTTACCCCCCATAATCAACTCACAAAAGGAAAGGATAAAATCGCTCTTTAAGGCTATGGGCGTGTCGCCCTCGCTGTAATTGAGGTTAATATCCATAGGGTTAATGTACTGCGTGCTGTTCTGCGAAACCTTGATAACCTGTCCTTTCAAACGTCCGACAAGGGGGTAATATTCTGCTTCGGGGTCGCAAATGATAATATCATCTGCCGTAATGAGAAAAGCGTTTGTGATTTCGCGTTTTGCAGAAAAACTTTTGCCGCTGCCCGGTGTGCCGAGTATCAAGCCGTTGGGATTTTTCAGCTTCTTTCGGTCGCACAAAATCATGTTGTTGGAAAGGGCATTTAAGCCGTAATACAATGCTTCGCCGCTTTGGAACAGCTCTTGCACCGTAAAGGGGACGAAAACGGCGGTGCTGCTGGTCGTCAAGCCGCGCTGGATATTGACAAGATTTTCCCCTAACGGGATAGAGGACATAAGCCCCTGTTCCTGCCGATAGTCAAGGCGGGTCAAAATGCAGTTGTATTTCTGTGCGATTGCTGCCGCCCCGAACACTTCGTTATCCAATTTCTGCTTGGTATCCGCAAAGTTTAAGACAAGCAGCGTGAGCAGAAACATTCTTTCGTTGCGGCTCTGCAAATCGCGGAGTAGGTTTTTTGCTTCCCCTCCGTAGGTGGCAAGGTCGGACGGAATAATATCCATGTCGTACCCGCTGCGGATTGCTTTCTTTTGTTCCTCAATCTTCATGCGGTCAAGGTCGGTGATCTTGCGCTTAATCGTCTTGATTGCTTCGTTGTGGTCGATACTCTGAATGTGCAGATTGACGATAATCCCGTTTTCCGCGTCCATGAAGTCGGCAAGCATACGGTCGGAGAGTTCCGGCGCGACGATCTGCAAAAAGGAAACCGCACCAAACTTGCCGCCCATTTGAAACATTCGCCCGTCGCCAAATCGGAAAGAGGACGGGGCGATAAAGTCTTTGACGGAAAGACCGCTTGTGGGTAGCCATTCCCACGCAAAGTTAAAGCGTTCCCCGTCCGGGTGGAAAATCCCATGCAGCACTTCAAGACGCTGTTTCCCGTCCAATACCCGCGCCGCTGCGCCGATCACCTTAAAATGGTTGAGGGTGTCCGTTTCAATGCGGGCAAGACGCGCCCGCGCCGATCTAATGTCCTTTGCTTCAACGGTAAAGGTAAGAAACTTGGTCTTGATAAGCCCGTTGTTTCCGCGTTCAAGCTGCGTTTGCAGCATTTCGGTGTACTCGGCTCTGATACTATCAAAGTCGTCATTCTGCGGCGCAATCGTGATACTGTTCTTGAAATCGTCCTTGTTCGCATGGCGGCTGATTAAGGAAAGCTGCACGTTGATAGAAGCGTCGAACGAGTTATACATATCGCAAAGGGCTTCAAAAATGGCGGTTTTGTCGTCCGGCTGCGCAAGCTGATAGTTGATGTCCTCAAACTCAATGCACTTGGAATACCGCCCGTTTGCAAGGCGGCAAATCCCGTCCTTATACATTCGCTCAAACGGTATGCTGTCCTGCGCCGTATGGGGCTTCCCGTCGCCCTTTGCCTGCCGGATAAGCGCGTTGATCTGTTTCTTTTCCTGCCGCGTAAGTTTACGCTTTTCGTTTTGGGTGTTTTTCTTTTCCTTTGACAATCGCCCGTACCTCCTTATCTAATTGCTCTTGCCGCGCAAGGGCGGCATAAAAATTGTTGGTCTGATAAGGTCGCTCTTTGGGGCGAAGAAACTTCACTTCCACAAATTGCCGAATAATCACTTCCAGCGGTTGCCCGTTTTTCTCGTACATGGCAAGCAAAAACATAGGCAGCATGGCAAGCACCATACACAATGCCGCTGCGCTCGTTCCAACGCTGCCTTTTACCAAAAAGAACAGCGGCAGTCCGATTGCTACCGCCGCGCTGAAACAAACTAACTGTCTTTTCGTAAGGTTGAACATTACCTTGCTTTTGATTTTTGTTAAGTCCTTTGGGACGGTTACATACGCCATTTCATACCTCCTTTCTGCCCGGAATGTAATCTTCAAAGCGGGGAACAGCATAGAAAAGCCGCTTGTTGTTTACCCACCGTTGCAAATGGCGGGTAACAGGCGGGGCGGTTGGACGCTCGTAAATCATCACATACGGGTCAAAGCCCATAGCCCGCAAGGTGTTCACGCGGTATAAATCCTGTTCGTGAGTGCTGCCGTAGTTGGTAAGAACATACACGCGCCGCTGGCGGCTGCTCTTAATGGCGGTCAAATCCAAAAAACGTTGGAAATACCCGGTCAAGTCCTCGTCGGGATTATCCCATGCAAAATGTACCGCTTTTATCCGCACCCGATTTAACAGGCTGACATTATCCCTGCTCACAAGGCGAATATCCAGCCCTTGCGAAAAATCCACCCATGCGCGGCTCTGCATAAGCTGCTCAATGAGATTTTCATGGTCGGGACAGGCAAGCAGATTAGCGTCCATGATTTTTATTTCCGGCTGCCATTTCCAAAACTCGGACAAATCCGCAACCTTGACGCTTTTGCGCCCCTCTTTACCGCTGACAATGCAAAACCCGCAATTTCTCGGACAACCCCGGCTTAAAAAGCCGTAGGCAATCCCGAAAAACTGCGGGTAGATAGAATAATCCGGGTAACTGTGTTCCACTTCCGGCGGCAAGCGGTTTTTCGTGTCGTAGCCCGTACCGCCGAAAATAACTTGTTCCGCGTTGGTAACGGTTATCGTGTCTTTGGAATAGGTGTCCGTAAAGACGCGGCTTTTATATACAAGGTCGTACCGCCCCTTTGCGTTCCACCATTCCACCGTATGCCCCTTTGCTTTATGATACGCGGATAGCTTCATCAAGCAGAGGTTGGGGAAATTATGGCTGTCAACGTCGATTAAACCGATTTTCAAATCATAACTCACCCCCTTAATGTGCCGAAAAGACGCTCTTTGCAAGGCTTCCCGTTTTGAAAAGCGTAAAGCACAAGAGGACGGTATAGCCCATGCAAGCCCAGATCGCGCCGGAAATGTCGTCGGTCGCTGCGATTGTTTGTATCAACACCGCATAAATGCCGACACACACCAAGATCAGAAACGCCTGAAAACCAAGCGCAAGCAAAGATTTTAAGTAATTCTGTCCCATGCTGCCCCATTCGTGATTTACCATTGTTGCCATAGGGATAGGGGCAACGCTCGTTACAAGATATATTTCAATCATGCGCCCATACACCACAAGCATAATGCAGATTGACAGGGCTTTCATGGTAAGCCCTACAAAGAGGGATTGAAACCATAACCCCAAAAGACCGCCCACGCTCATAGCGTCCAGCTTTGCTTCTATGTCGGTGATAACGGTTGCAATATCTATGCTTGTGTCGGATAGGATAACGCCCGCGCTGTCGTTGACGACGCTCTGCGTAACGTCGAAAACACCCATGACGATGTTCCAAGTATTTGTTACCAGCAGCACCGCAACAAAGGTTTTGAAAATCCATTTGAAAAATATCCAAGTGTCGAGATCGTGCAGATTGTTTTTTTCAATTACAAGCTGGATTAGTTCATAACACATGACAAAGGTAATGATAACGCCCGCAATCGGCACAATGACGTTTTCCGAAAGGCTGCGTATCATGTTGAATATGCCCGCGTTCCACCCGGCGGGGGTCGTGCCGACTTGTGTTGCGATTTCTCCAACCTCTGTATTTACGCTGTCAAACAAGCCGGAAAGGTTTGATAAAATCCCGTCTGTCAAAATGCCGCGAAACCAATCTTCAATCATCTGCCATATCAAAAGTTAATCCCTCCTTTCCCGCGCCCTCCCGTTTCCGAGAGGGCGCGGCGGGTGGTATTTGTTTTAGGCATTATCCAAAAAGTTGAGAAAGCAGGGGAACAAGGGTGCCGCCGATCAAAGCGACGCCGCCGCCCGCCATGAGCTGCTTCATGCCCTGGCTCTTTACTGATGTGCGATAAAGAAGTAATAGAAGTGTAAAAAATTTTGCCGTTCCTATCCGGCACTTAGGGCTGTGTCGGATAGGTCAGGCGTTAGGCTTCCGGCAAGTCTATCTTGCCGACAAAGCTGTAATAAATCTCAATGTCCTGCCTGCGGGTGCCGTTCTCGTCATAGCTGCACTCATGCACGACGATTTTCTCAATCATTTCCCGCAAGAGGGTGGGGGTCAATTCTTCAAAAGCAAGGTGCTTTCTCACAATCCCCATGAATTTCTCGGCGTTGACGGTGGCGGCCTGCGACTTGGAAAGTTCCTCCTGTAAAGCGGCGGCGCGGTCTTTCAGTTCCCGCTGTTCCTGCTCATAGTCTGCCGACAGTTCCATGAAACGCTCGTCGCTGATTTTGCCGTTCACATTGTCCTCATACAGCCGCTTGATAATGCGGCTCACTTCGGCAATACGCTCCTGCGCCTGTTCAAGCTGCTTGGTGGCTGCGGCGGTCTTTCTCTTGCCGCCGATCTCGTTCTGCTGGATAAGCAGCTTCACAAAGCGGCTCTCATGCTTGGCGGCGTATTCCGTCACTTGTCGGAGATTGGAGAGGACGCCAGCGGTCAACAGGTCTGTGCGGATAAAGTGTGCCGTACAGTCGCGGGTGCGCTTCTTGTAGCTGCCGCAGATGTAACAGTCCTGCTTGCGGTTCTTGTTCTGATACCGCTGCTGGTACATCACATGGCCGCAGTCGGCGCAGAACAGCATACCGGAGAACAGCCCCACTTCATCATAGCGGTTCGGGCGTTTGCGCTGCTTGCGTAACTCCTGCACGCGCTCCCATGTTTCCCGGTCTATGATAGGCTCATGGTGGTTCTTAAAAATGGCCTGCTTCTCCACGGGGTTCTCTACACTGTGCTTGACCTTGTAAGAGGGCTTTTCCGTCTTGAAGTTTACCAGACAGCCGGTGTACTCCCGGTTTTCGAGGATATGAACGACGGTGTTCGTCGCCCATTTGCACTCATAGCCGGGGTGGTAGCGGCGGGTGCTGCCCGTCCTGCGGTATTCCAGCGTCCCCGGCGTTGGGATTTGCTGCTCCGTAAGCATACGGGCAATCTTGGTCGGGCCATTTCCGGCAAGGCAAAGCTGGTATATCTGCTGGACAACCGGCGCGGTTTCCCCGTCAACGATATAGTTCTCGTCCTCGTCCATGAGGTAGCCATATACCGGCTTGCTGGTAACAGGCTTTCCACTCATGCCTTTTGCTCGTTTTACTGCTTTGATTTTCTTGCTCGTATCTCTCACCAGCCATTCGTTGAACAGATTTCGCAGAGGGGTAAAATCGTTGTCCATGCCGCCGTTTGCGCTGTCTACATTGTCGTTGACAGCGATAAAACGCACTCCCTTTTGAGGGAACAGCATTTCCGTGTAAAACCCTACCTGCAAGTAGTTTCGCCCTAACCGGCTCATGTCCTTGACGATGACCGTACCCACTTTCCCGGCTTCAATGTCTGCAAGCATGGCTTGAAAACCGGGTCTTTGAAAGTTCGCGCCGGAAAAGCCGTCGTCGGTGTACCAGCGCAGATTGGTAAAGCCGTTCTGCTTGGCGTAGGTTTCCAAAATCCGCTTTTGGTTGGAAATGGAATTGCTCTCGCCTTGCAACTCGTCCTCATGGGACAATCTCGGATAAAGGGCGGTAATGAGGTTTTGGGTGGCTTGTCTTAACATAAAATCCTCCGTTTCCGACAGCCAGCCCCACTATTCCGTGGTTTCATTGTACCACGGAATAGGGCGGGCTGTATAGCTGCAAAAGTGTAAAATCTGCTTCTTTATGATTTGTCAAATTGCTGATTTTTGTGTAGCGTTTTGTAGAGTTGCTTTCAGTAGAAAAGTTTATATCTGTGTGCTATACTTACTTTCAAAAGCGATTTCGATAGAGCGGGTGATAAAACATGAGTAGTTGGTTTACAACGGAAATAATCGACAAAGATACTTTTGCAATCAGTGAGTATCGGCATTGGGAAGAAACGCATTGCTATTTACTTTGTGGCACTAAGAAAGCCATATTGATTGATACGGGGTTAGGGGTGGCAAATATCAAAAAAGTAGTTGATAGTTTGACATCACTTCCAGTTACAGCCATAACAACACATACACACTGGGATCATATCGGCGGGCACAAATATTTTGATATTATCGCAGTCCACGAAGCAGAAAAAGATTGGTTATCTGGTAAATTTCCTATACCTTTGCAAGTGGTAAAAAGCAATCTTATGAGAAAACCATGCGATTTTCCCTCTGACTTCAAAATAGAGGAATATCAGATTTTTCAAGGAGTCCCGCAAATAATTTTACATGATAACGATTGCATTGATTTGGGGAATAGGAAATTGATAGTTCTTCATACGCCCGGGCATTCTCCGGGGCATTGCTGCTTCTATGAACCGGAAAGAAAATACTTGTATTCCGGTGATTTAATATACAAAGGGTGTCTTGACGCTTTTTATCCAACAACAGACCCACAACTTTTCTTTCAGTCCATAAGAAAATTGCAGTCTTTAGAAGTACAGCGAATTTTACCTGCACATCATCAACTTGCTATTCCCGCCGATATAATTAGCCGGATTGAAAAAGCCTTTTGCCAATTAGCAAAAGAGGGTAATTTAAAGCAAGGCTGCGGTGTATTTGATTTTGGTGATTTTCAAATCCATGTATGACCTTTACTCACACTCCAGCGGCCATGCTCCCCGGCATGGCCGCTTTCCTCATGCCCCGGTTCACGCCGGACAAGTCGGCTCCTGTGTAGCAGCGGCTTCCGCTTCCAGTACCCGCGCCATTTTGTCGGCGGCGGTGGTGGTAGTGTCTTTCTTGAAATAGCCGGACACGACAAGGACGGAATTGCCCATGCGGATTTCCGTCACGCAGTCGGGGCGGCGGGCTGTGCGGGTGTCGTGCTGCTTGTTATCTGCCATAGGCAATACTCCTTTCAGTCGGTAATCAGTTTCTTCATGCTCTCCATTTTCCGCTGCGCGGCTTCCTGCCGGAAGTTGTCGCCGGTAAAGCGTACCGGGACGCACATGGAAAGCAGGCGGTCATAAATCCGGGAATGGGCGGTGTCCTCCGGGTTCCGCAGGTCGTCCAGCGTGAGGTTGGTCGTGACGATCAGCGGCTTGCCGCTGCGGTAACGGCTGTCAATCACATTGAAAACCTGTTCCAGCCCGTACTCGGTGCCGCGCTCCATGCCGAAGTCGTCAAGGATAAGCAGCGGATAGCGGCAAAGGCGGGAAATGTACTCGTTGCGGTTCTCAAAGCTGGCGGCAAGGTCGTTGAGGATAAGGGCAAAATTCGTCATGTGGACGGGGATTTCTTTCTCCATGAGGGCGTTTGCGATACAGCCCGCAAGGTAGCTTTTCCCGGTTCCCACGCCGCCCCAGAACAGGCAGCCGATATTGTCGGTTCGCATATCCTCCCAATGCTCCACATACCGGCGGGCAATCCCGGCCTGCGGGTTCCTGCCGTTGTCGTTCTCAAAAGTCCAGTCCCGCATGGTGGGGTCGGTAAAGCCCCGGCGTTTCAGTTCCTCCACGGTGTCAAGGTGCCTGCGCCGCTTCTCGGCGGCCTCCCGTTCCTCGCGGGCGGCTCTCTGGCAGTCGCACTCTGCCAGGTGACGGTCACGGCCAAAGATAGCGGCTTTATCCGGCGCAAAATAGGCTTCTTTCGGCTTACGGCACTTGCCGCAGTACAGTAAACCGTCCTCGCCGGTGTAGTCCTCCGGCTCCGGGGTAACAGTCGTCATATTCTCCAAAACAGCGTTGATTTCGTTCTTCATAAACTCTCGCCCTCCTTGCATGAGTAGTCTGGTATGCCCTTTTTCGGGGCTTTCTTGGCTGCGTCCTCCTGCGCCCACTTGTAGATTGTGGCGGCATGGCTGCGGTATCGCTTGCCGCTGGACGCGATATGGCAGGATAGCCGGTCAATGTAGTAGTTCCATTTGTCGGGCAGGTCTGCTTTCAGCCCGTCCAGTTCTGATTGCGAAAGAAAGACATTTTCATACCGGCCATAGGCAGCGCGGGCGGGCTGTCCCGTATCTAACTCTCGCTCTCTCTCTTTTTCTATCTCTATCTCTTTCTCTATCTCTATCTCTGGTGGACAAATGTCCGCTTGATATGGTGGACAAATGTCCGCCCCGGCCTTTGGCAAGGCTTTCTGCTCCTGCAAAGCCAGCCTTGCCCGCCGTTTTCGCTCCCCCTCGGTAGAGGATTGGCCGATAAGCAGTTCGATGTTGCTCATATACAGCGCGCCGTTCTGTAACGGCTCCACAAGCCCCAGCTTCATAAAAATCTGCAAGGCTCGCTCTACGGTGCCGACTTGCTGGCGGGTAATGGTGGCAATCATCTGCGCGGTGTAGGGGATATTTTCATCAAGCTGCAACTTCCCGCCGTTTTTCAGCGATTTCAGGTACAGTTTCAAGAGAATGTTGGAATAGAGGATACCGTCCTGCATACTTTCCAGCAGTACGATAGCGTCCTCGTCAAAGTAATTCTCTTTCAGCTTGAGGTAGTAGTATTTTCGGTTGTCTGACATGGTTCCTCCTTTGGGTGGATTTGGGGCGTTTATACGCATTTAGAACGGCGTTTCCGGGGGAAAAGGATAAATGTATCGCGCACCCTTTGACACCCACGAAAAAAGCCTTGATTTATGCGGGTTTGAAAGGCTCTAAAGCGTGACATTTATGCCTTTGTTTCCGCTTTCGCTCGGCGGCTTTGATTTTCTTCATGCGTCCGGCGCAGTCCGGGCAGTATTTTCCCCGGTTTGACTTGGGGACAAAGGCCGCGCCGCAGACGGCACATCGTTTCCGGCTCCCCCGATACAAGAGGGCGGCGGCCAGTTCCTCGTCAAGGGGCAGGACAGCCACACGGAACCACCGGCACATGAGAGAAAGGGAAATGCTCTGGACACACACGCAAGGCTCCCCGTCATCTAACAGCAGGCAGTTCCCCCCGTCGTAGTTACAGCACTCATGCACCAGCCGCCGCGCCCGCCGGTGCTGGCGGTAGTCCATGCGGGGCAGCTTATCGCTCATGGCTCTGCTCCTTTCTGCGGTGCGGCTCGCTCCGGCGCAAAATCTGGTCGATGTTCCGCTTGACGGTCTGCAACTCCGTGTACCGCTGCTTCTGTTCGTGGTAGGTGTTATACAGGCTGGATTTCTTGGAAACAAGCTGCTCGATCTCGTCCTGCAACGCTTTCCGGGCGGGCAGCTTGGTAATGCCATGCTCCCGGAAATACCGGGCGGCTGCGTCGACTATGATAAAATCGCTCTCATTTGCCTGCCGGTAGGCGGCGCGGGCTTTCTCGGATTTCTGCGCTTTCAGCCCGTCGCGGGCGGGCTTGGTCTTGGCATAGGCAAGTACCTGTTGCTGCAACTCCTTTTTCCCTTGTAGCTTTGTTTCCAGCGTTTTCAACTTGCCGCTGGTCTGGCGCATTTCCTGATAGGCGGTATCAACGGCGGCTTCTAACTGCTCCGGGGAAGTGAAGCCGTATTCCTGATACACATTCAGCGTCGCGGCCATTTGTTTGAGGTTGTGCATGGTCGCCCAGCGTTCATAGCCCCGGCCTTTGCCCTCGGCCATTTTCTGCTCAATGTCCACAAGCCGCTGCACACCGTCCTGTTTCGGGGCGGTTTGTGGGACTTTTGTGGGCTGTATGCCGGTTTTCCCATGCCGGGGGTATTCGGGTATGGCTGCGGGCTTTTCTGCGGCTCTGGCGGCGTTCTGCTCCAAAACGGCAAAGACAGCGGCGCGGTCAAAGTCGTCACCCAGCTTTCGGGCGGTAATGGGCTTTGTCCTGTCCGGCGTGAGATAGGATAGCCGCCCCCGGCTCTCCTTGACGGCCACGCCCTCCCGCAGCAGCAGAGAGGAAAAGTCCTCGAATGAGGTCGCCGCAGACAGCGCGGCGCGTATGGTCTGCCGCAGCTTCTCCTTGTTCGTTTCAAACTTGGTCTGCCGGGGCGTGATACCGCCTGCAATCATGGGGGCGTTCTGCTTGTCCAGTGCGGCCTGTCCCTTTTTCTGCGCCCAATATTCCCGGTCTGTGACACGGTTCTTGCTGCCGTTCAAGAGGTCGATTTGGTAAAGTCCTTCCCGGTGGCACATCTCCATGACCTCGGACTTGAAGTAGCGTAGGGCTGCGTCGGTGCAGCGGTGCTTGCACCCGGCTTTCGTGTCCGCTGGCCTGTCCATGTAGGGCAGGAACGGCACTTCCTCTATCCGCAGGCTGTTAATGACGATATGCACATGGATGTTGCCGCTGTGGTTATGCCCGTCCGGGTGGGTGCAGACAAGGGCCTGATGGCCGGGGAAATGCTCTTTACAGAATTGCTCCCCCAACGCCTGCGCCCGGTCTACGGTCAGGCCGTTGTCCGGCCCGTCCCGTGGGTCAAAGCTGATGATATAGTGGTGGCTTTTCACATCCTCCCGCCGCTGATTTTTCTCATAGCGGAGATTGGAGCGCATACACGCAACGGCAAAATCCTCGCCGCCGCAGTTCAGCGTGGACAAGCGATAATCCTCACGGGGGATAAGCCTGCCGTTTTCATCAAGGACGGGCTTCATAGTAAATTCGTCATGCTCAAAGAGCAGGTATTGTTCGGCGGCTCCGTAGTCGGCGTTCTTAGAGCCTAAATGCTTGAGTGTTGCCAACGGCGTCACCTACTTTCTTTAGGACTTCATACTTGAGGGCGGCAAGGTCGGCGGCCGCTTCCCGCAATTCCTTTGCCATAGCCGGGTAGGGGCTATGCCACTCGTTGAGGGTGCGGGCAATCTGGTTGAGATTGCCGCCAATCCTGCCGTACTCGGCTGTGAGCTTCCCGACAGCGGAGAGCAGCTCGTCATTGACTGACGACACATGGAGTACGGGGCGTATGGTAGTGCGCCGGATGGCCTGCCGGAGAAATTCGGACTGACTGATACCATAGGGCGCAAGCCGTTCTGTGAAGTCGGCGTATTCTTCATCGGTCAGCCGGGTTTTCACAACATGGCTGCGGTGGGGGGTGTTGTATCGCTTCGGCATGGGCTGTAAACCTCCTTTCACTTATCACAAAAAATGGGCTGGTCTGTTAGCTATTTTCGGGGCATTTCCTGTCTGCCGGACAGAAATATTTTTGCGGCGTAAGCCGCATAGCAGGGTTTGGGGAAGGCACTCCCCAACAAGTTTCCCGCGAGGGGCAAAACCGCAGAATTGCGGATTTTGGCACCGTGGTAGAAACTTGCTCTAAGTAAGCCGTAGATTTCCCCTTGCACTTACTACTCGTATAGCTGCCGCCTGTTTTGGCCGGATTTCTGCAAAAATCTTACGGCGTGGGGCGATTTTTACCCGCAGTTCTTTCTTTCCGCTAAAGATACATTTCAAAGGCCGCCAGCTACCCGCTTGCCGGGAATTTTCTCAAATTTTCCTTTGCCTTAGAAATACAGAAAATGCAGATTTGGCTACCGCCGCAGAAAATTTTTTGTTTCCGGCTTCACCTACCTACTACGGATGACTTTGCGATTTTGCCAAACGGATAAAGAAAAAAGCAGCAAATCTTTTTCAGACTTACTGCTTTCGCTGGCCGCCGATGGGCGGTGGATATTCAGTTTTGAAAGTTCAGGTCAGGTTGGCCCGATGATGGATAGCACAATAAATTCCTGTTTTCCCTTTAAGGCATTGTGCATTTTTTCTATTTCTCTTGATGATTATTTTTTTCATAATCAATCAATGTACCTATAACAATTCCAATCAACATTCCGATACCTGCACAAATAGAAATAGCAAAAAGATTTTGCAAAAACGCCCATGCCAACACACCTATGCAACCACCGACAATAAATCCTGTTAATAAGCCAATAGTTAAGTATTTATTACTTTTCATATTGCTATATCTCCCCTAAAAGTATATTTGTCGTTGGTTCTATTATACTATGACCTGCTTCCTTTAGGAATAGATGAATTGTAAACTGGCTGGAGTGAAACCGCTAATGACAGCCAGTGTTTGTTCTTTGTTTATCGGTCAAAGCGAAATTTGAACAGGGCGGCAATGAGCTGTTGCTTTATATGTTCCTCAACTTCGGCGTTGACTTTCCCGTGTACTTTGGAACAGTAGCGGATATATCCGGCATAGTGGGAAAGAATGGTGTCGATTGCGTCCGGGTCGCCCTCATGGGCTTTGACGATTGTTTCATAGGGGAGAAGTTTACTCATAGTCATTTCCCTCCATGAGCCGCCTTAACCGCTGCAAGGCAAGCCGGATATGCCGCCCCGCTGTGCTGCGTGTCCGGCCAATATGTACGCCGATCACTCGCTGCGGCTGGCGCAGGAAATAGTAACGAAAAATTTCTTCCTGCGTCTGCTCCGGCAAAGCGAGAAAATGCCGCTTTTTGCTGTCGGCAAGGGCGATGTCCTCCACCTTCTGTCCGTCCAGCACATGATCCCGGATGAACTGGTAGTGGGGCAGGATGCGGGTCTCGGTCAGGCCAAGGCCGTTCATCCAGCGGGAGTAGTGCGGGTCGGCGGCTTCGCCCGGTTCCTCGGGCGCGGCGTACACGATGTGGGCGGCGTTCATGCTGCCGGCACTCACGCCCAGCACGATGCCGTGGTAGTTGTGGAACAGCCCCGGCAGGCCCAGCTGAGCAAAAAAGTGGTTCTGGGTGGGCACGTGCCCGCCGCACAGCATCACAAAGCCGCTTTGGGGCAGAAGAGAACCGATCTCCTCGGCATTGCGGGCATCGCAGGGGATAAGCGCCGTCAGGGGCAGGTGGGCGTTCGCAAAGCTCTGAGCAAACACCCGGCACATCTCGTCGTTCTGCTCGTAGGCATAGGGGTCTGCCGCAATGGCAAGGCCCAGCACGGCGTGATCCGGCCAGACGGCCCGCAGGTTCGCCACAAAGTGGTTGCGCGTGTCCAGCACCGGAATATCCGGCCCCGGCTCAAAGGGGCAGCCGCTGGGGCTGCTGGTCAAAAACAATGTCATAATGATCCCTCGTAAAACAGTGAATAAGAAGCTGTGTCCATTCTAACACGATTTTGCTGCCAGCGGCAGAGCCAGAATTACCAAAAAAATCCCCCGCTTTTCGCCGTTTCGCAGAAAGCAGGGGATCTTATCATGCCTTGCGGTAATGGAACACCTTGTCCTTGGTGAGGAGCATGGCAGCGCTCACGGCCAGAGCCGCCAGCTCGGCGGCGGTGACGGCCAGCCAGATGCCGTCGATGCCCAGCAGCAGCGGCAGCAGGAGAATGGCAATCACCTGAAACGCCAGCGTGCGCAAAAAAGAGATCAGCGCGCTGGTCACGCCGTCGCCCAGCGCCGTGAAGAAGGAGGACGCATACACGTTGAAGCCCATAATGAGGAAGCTCAGCGCATACAGCCGGAAGGCCCGGCTGGTCAGGGCCAGCAATTCCGCATCGTAGCCCACGAAAATGCGCGCTACACAGGGGATGATGAACATGGAAGCCAGCGTCAGGGTCACAGCCACCACGGCGATGAGCCGCAGGCTCTTGCGGTAGAGATTGTGCACCTCGGCGTGGTTGCGGGCACCGTAGTGGAAGCTGACGATGGGCGCACTGCCCACGGCATAGCCCACGAACACCGCCACGAACAGGAAGGCCGCGTACATGATGACACCGTAGGCGGCCACACCGTTCTCACCGGCCAGACGCAGCAGCTGGTAGTTGTACAGGATATTGACCAGCGACATGGAAAGGTTGGTCATCAGCTCGGAAGAGCCGTTGATGCAGGCATCCCGCAGTACTTTGCTGTAAAAACTGGTCTTGCACAGGTGCAGGCGGCTGGAGTTGCTGCGGTCGATGAAGTAGAACACCGGCAGTACGCCGCCCACCAGCTGGCTGATAAAGGTGGCAATGGCCGCGCCCTCCACGCCCCAGCCCCAGATACCCACCATCAGCACATCCAGCACCATGTTGGTGCAGCCCGCGCCCACGGTGAACCAGAAGCCGAGGTGCGGCTTTTCGGCGGTGACAAAAAAGCTCTGGAACATATTCTGCAGCGCAAAGGTGGGCAGTGACACCATCAGGATGCGTCCATAGCGCACCGCGTAGTCCAAAAGCTCCCCCTTTGCGCCCAGCAGCACGGCAATGGGCCGCAGGAACACAATGCCCAGCACCGCCAACACACTGACCGAGACCAGAGCCGCCAGCAGGAACAGGGTGAAATAGCGGTCGGCCTTTTTCTGGTCGCCCTCGCCCAGCGTGATGCCCACGATGGCGCTGCCGCCGGTGCCCAGCATAAAGCCGATGGTGCCCAGCAGCATAGGCAGCGGCATGATGAGGTTGACCGCCGCAAAGGCCGTCTTGCCCACAAAGTTGGAGACACACAGGCCGTCCACGATGCCGTAGATGGAGGTGAACAGCGTGGTGCCGATGCAGGGCAGCACGAACCGCAAAAGGCGGAAATAGGTAAAATGATCGGAAAGCTGGATACGCTGCTTGGACATGGTGTCCTCCTTTCTGCACAAGGTGCAAAAAACGGGTCGGATAAATGTCCGTGAGTGCACGCCCGGCCTCGATCTGCTTCGTCACTACGGCAACGAAACCTCCGGCGGGGCGCTGTCTGCACGGCATCTTATCTGGCCCGTTTCAAATTACGTTGAAAACGGTCCTCCGATGAAGCGAAAAAGAGTATATCAGAATTTATTTTTGTTGGCAAGGCAGAAAAATCAAAAAAATCGGCATTCGAGGGTCAAAATTCATAAACTGTCTCTTATGTATCTTTACATTACCTTCTGAAACATATGGCGCACCTTGTCCAGGCGGCTGTTTGGACGGCGGGGCTGGATGACCGGCTGACCGACAGCGGCCTGATATCCTTTCAGCTCTGTAAGGCATACGCTCCGCCCGTTGGTGTAAAAGGCCAGATCAGTACGGTATGCCTGTATACAGCGGGCGGGAATCTCGCCAGTAAAGACAACTTCATCCTTTTTTACCTGGGCCGTTTCGATGGTGGCACAGTATTTCGGTGCATCATGATAAGCCCTGGAAAGGTATTCCTGGGGCGCATAGAGGATGAAGGAGAGATAAGGTTCCAGCAGCTGCGTCCCCGATTCCTTCAATGCCTGTTCCAATACAATCGGGGCCAATGAGCGGAAGTCCGCCGGCGTGCTGACCGGACTGTAATAAAGCCCGTATTCAAAGCAAATCTTACAGTCCGTTACGTTCCAGCCGAACAAGCCCTGCTCCAGCCCGTAACGGATACCATCCCTGACAGCGTTTTGAAAACTCTGGTTCAAGTATCCCAGCGAAACCCGGCTCTCGTATTGTACACCGGAGCCAAGCGAGAGTGGTGTAACAGACAGTCCTATGGATGCCCAAAACGGGTTGGGCGGCACCTCGATATGGATGGTGTGGCTGGCTGCTTTGAGCGGCCGCTCCATATAAATGACGGAGGGTTCCTTTACCACTGTTTCAAGCTTGTATTTTTCCGACAGCAAAGCGGAAACAACCTCCAACTGCACCCGGCCCAAAAAAGAAAGAATGATCTCATGGGTGATGGAATCCACTTCGCAACGCAAAAGCGGGTCAGTATCCGCAAGTTGCGTAAGAGCGTCCAGCAGCCGTTCTCTTTGCGCTGCCGTTTTCGGCGCAATCGTCGTCCGCAGCATGGGGAGGGGGTCCTCGCGCCACCTTTTACGAGGGAGCCGGGTTTGGTCCCCTAATACATCGTTTAACCTCACGCTGTCGCTGGGAAGGATAACAATTTCACCCTGATAAGCGGTGTCTGTCCGAACAATTTCCCCTTTGGATGGAATACGCATCTCTGTGATTTTCAGCTTTTCTCTCCCGGCCAGGGCCACCGTATCCCGCAGGCGCAGCGTTCCGCTGTATAACCGTAGATAGACACGCCGCTGGCCGCAATCGGTGTACTCAACCTTGAAAACGCTGCCGCATAGGGCGGCGCCCCCCTGTTCCCCAATCGGTTGGAACAGCCCTGTCACCGCATCCATCAACGGTTGAATGCCAAGGCCATTTTTGGCGCTGCCATGATAGACTGGGAACAGGGAGGCGTCTTGAACCCGCTGCTGTTCCTCCCGCGCAAGTTTTTCCCGGCTGATTGGTTCTCCTGCGATATACTTTTCCAATAATTCATCGTTATTTTCGATGACCGCATCCCATGCTTCTATGTCGGTATTTTCCTCCAGGACTATTTCCGGGGACAGCGACACCGTCTGCTTGATGATAATATCGGCGGAGAGCTTATCCCGAACAGACTGAACCACGCTCTGCAAATCAACGCCAGCCTGGTCGATCTTGTTGATAAAGATAACGGTGGGAATGTTCATTTTCCGCAGGGCATGGAACAGAATACGGGTCTGGGCCTGCACGCCATCTTTAGCGGAGATCACCAAGATGGCCCCATCTAAAACAGCCAAAGAGCGGTACACCTCCGCCAAAAAATCCATGTGGCCGGGCGTATCCACAATGTTAACTTTACATCTGTGCCACTGGAAGGAAGTGACTGCCGCTTGAATGGTAATCCCACGCTGCCGCTCCAAAAACATGGTGTCCGTCCTCGTTGTCCCTTTTTCGACGCTCCCCGGTTCTGAAATGGCTCCGCTGGCATATAGCAGGCTCTCCGTCAAGGTCGTCTTTCCAGCGTCTACATGGGCAAGAATTCCAATATTGATTATTTTCATGTGATTGTCCTCCCTTTACAGCCCCAAAGGGCATAAAAATCCCCAGCAGTAAAATACTTTTACCACTGGGGATTATAAGTTGCGGACATACACATATACAGCATACACCTGTTTGTGATTGCTGTTTTTGGGGATATGTCAAAATTGATAAGGCAAAAGTATTCTTAAATTGGGTACAAAAAACTAAGCCCCTACAAAAGGAGCTATCATAATCCTTTGTTCCCACTATTTGATTATAGTTTTATTTAAGAATACCTTGCCGCATATTTTTTACTCCTTTTCTGGAATGAAGCTATTATATCACATCAGTTTTAGGAAAGCAAGTACCTAAAAGAAATTTTTCTTCCCCTTATATGTAACAATCATACCGGCTTCCTAGCGTTCAGAATGTTTTCTGCTGTCTGCTGTGGTGTTTGGTTGGAATTGTCCAACCAAAAGCCGATCCGTGGTGTTGTCTGCATTTTACTAAATACAAATTCAATGTATACAGAAAGATATAAGGAGTGGGAGGGATTCCGCCGTAGTTGGCATTGTAGGAAAATCCAAAAGTTTAGATTTTCCCACAATGCTTATCTTTTGGTCTTTGGTTCGGAATAGTGTAGTGCTGGCGGTCTATCTCTTGTTTTCGGTTGCTTGCTTCCTTACCGTACATGAGCATTGCTGCCGGGGTTGTCGTTACCGTAACCTTCCAGCAGGTTGATGGCACCCCAAACGCCGAGACCGGCACCCAGAGCAACAACCAGAGTCTGAAGAACTTCGATCGCAGAGTTGAAGAATTCCATAGTGTTTTCTCCTTTATTATAAAGCGTTTCCGGTCATTTGTACACACCCGAAATCTTGTAGTTTTACGCTGCATAACCGCAGCAAGGCTGATTTTCTGGTGCACCTTTCTGACCGGGGTAAAATAAAACCGCCTACCGGGTCAGGCAGGCGGGAGCGAATCAGCATCAATCACAACAAATTCATCATTGGGATTGATTTTTTCTTTTCGGTTCAGATATTTTTCAATATCGAAGGTGTTTTTGGGGTCGTAGTCCGAGGTGAGCTTGTAATTGGGATGCTGGGTCAGGTCGTATTTGTCCGAAAGGAAGGGGCGCACACCTCGCAGCTGCAAAATACACTTTCCACCGTCCAGCACCGCCAGCTCGTCCCGGCTCAATAACTCGTGCCCCATCTTCTGGAACGTAGTGCCGTAGCTGGGGCTGTTGCCACGGGTGTCCGAGGTGTTGAACGCATCAATCGTTTCTTTGCCCAGCATTTCAGATAGGTCTTTCAGGGTGGTCGGCTCACTGCCGCCCAGAAATATCTGGCTGTCCATGTTGCCCACGATGGTATCTGCGTTGTCCTTGTAGATGGCTTTCAACTGACTTCTCGCCTGCAAAACAAGGCAGGCGGAGATCTCACGGCTGCGAATGGTCGCCACCAGCTTTTCCAGATTGGGAATCTGCCCGATGTTGGCTGCTTCGTCAATTAAGCAGCGCACATGAATGGGCAGCTTACCGCCGTACACATCGTCCGCTTTATCGCACAAGAGGTTAAAAAGCTGGGTGTACACCATGCTGATGAGAAAATTGAAGGTGCTGTCCGTGTCTGATATGATGAGGAATAAAGCCGTTTTCTTATCGCCCAGCGTGTCCAGTTGCAGTTCATCGTACATGGTAAGGTCACGCAGCTCTTGGATGTCGAAGGGCGCAAGCCGGGCACCGCAGGAAATGAGGATGGATTTTGCGGTCTTGCCGGCAGCCAGCTTGTAAAGTTTGTACTGCCGCCCGGCAAAGCTGTTGGGCTTCTTTTTTGCCAGTTCTTCAAACAGCAGATCCACCGGGTTCTGGTATTCCTCGTCATCCTCCAGTACCTGCATGGTGTTCAGCATTTCCAGCAAAGTAGCGAAGTTTTGTTCCTCTACCGGGGCTTCATAATGCAGATAGGCGATCAGGGCGGTGAGCAAAAGACGCTCCGATTTTTCCCAGAATGGGTCCCCGCCGGACCCTTCACCCTTGGTGTTGGTCATCAGGGTCGTAACCAGTTTCAGAATGTCCTTTTCGCTGTGGACATAGGCGAAGGGGTTATAGTGCATGGACTTTTTGAAGTTGATGGTGTTCAGAATCCTGACCTTGTAGCCGTTCTTCAACATCGCGTTGCCACATTCAAGCACGATAGTTCCTTTCGGGTCAGTGACCACATAGGAACTATGACATTGTAAAAGGTTGGGCTTGAGCCAAAACCGGGTCTTACCGCTGCCGGAGCCGCCCACCACCA
>OGHR01000521.1_pt1 | contig 35469 bp, 41 predicted proteins | sample 1571621 | NCBI WGS metagenome assembly OGHR01 (sample SAMEA2582038, study PRJEB24529) | metagenome | biome: Human gut stool | place: China | collected 2011
GTTCGTAAGCCTCGCGGACAAAGTTACCCGTGTACCACATGCAGAGTACGGAGTTGTCAGAGGCTATATCTTCGATGTGTAAGCGGGTGAGGGAATAAAAATCGGTGGTGTTGTAGTGGTTATCTGCTGCGCCATTGGAGGATTTGTTGTTATATTGCCAGGGTGGGTCTGCGAGAATTAAGTCGTACTTTTTCATTAACCACCTGTTTAAACAAAATCAGTTTATCGGCCGCAGCCTCAGCCAATTCTTTATTCGCAATTCGCTGACAGGCATATTGAATTGCTTCACATGCCCATGCGTAGTGATGTGTTGGTTTGAAATGTGGACTTAAATTTTCCCAGTCCCACGGTGACGAGTGACCAGCCCATGAGTCGTCTTCCATGTCTGCCTCTGCTACAGCACGGTAAAAAACATGCTCTGATATTCTTCCACTTGAATAATCAGATATAAGTGACTTTAACCGGCCGATACGTTCCGCAAATTCTCTGTATGATCTTTTAATTGCACTTAATGTACCTTTGTCGTCCTCACCTTCAATGGTATCTGCGAGCCACTCTTCTAATGACCGGCGATAAAATTCAAGAGTTGAAGATAAATCGACCTCTTTGTATGCAGCTGAAGCCTCACTACGATTTGACCCCATCTGTAATTTTTCAGCCCAGTACCCATAATCAATACTGTCGTGATTAAAGAACTGGATCATGTCGCGTATACGGCTAAAGGCCCACGTCCCCATATCGCCGGTCATGAATAAATAACCAGGCACTGTCACAATATCGAACCAGTAGCACGAATTCCTCGGATTGGAAAAATGATAATGCCGGTGCAGGCCATCTGATTTTATGCATGTCATTTCATGTAATTTAGTATCGTTTTGAAAGCTCATATCTCCACCTTTTATTATTGCCTGGATACTTCCGCGCACACTAATTCAACATTCCGCACAGCCATTAACTGCACTGCGCGGCTCTCACTGCAATAAGCATAACTGACACTGACCTTCTGCAATATCCAGTTGGTCACGCTCATATTCATTTATTTTCTGATTTATTGTTTTTCTGCGGCACATTCCCTTTGTTGTTGAGTCCGGACGGAGTTCGTGACGAATATAATTATTCTCCATCGCGATAATGCGTCCGAAATCTTCCGGGTATTTATCGCGTAACATAATTAATTCAGAGCCGGTAAGGTGAGGGCAGCAGATACAGGATGATTTTCCGGGATAATACAGACCGACTTCCTCAACCGCTGATGATTCTCTCTCCCCGATATTCCAGTCAACCAGCGGAAACGCCTGCACCCATTTATGTTCTGGTTTCCAACGTTCGGCACGTTGCGGCTCATCAGCGTTAATGCCGATAATACGCAGAATGCTTCCGGTGTGAGAATCCAGCGGAACGCCTTTTTTCTCAACCCCCATGCTTTTAAGCACTCCGGGTGATTATGAAAATACTTGTCGGCCGTCTCGACCTTAAATCGCAGTGAGCATGATTTGCTGCCGAACGCAGCAGGTGGAAGAGTGTTGTTTTTCTCAGCCGTTTCAATGACGCTTAATGGTTCACCGTCTTTATCCCACTTTCGCAGCACAACAACTTTTGACCACTTCCTTTCATTGCACCAGCTTCTCAGCCAGCCAATAAAATTATAGGTGTGCTCGAACTCAGAACCGGTGTCACAAAATATAATCTCATCCGGCTCATACCCGCGTTTATACATTTCAGCAATGAGCATTACCGTATCATCACCCATTCCGGCCATAATCACGCGGAATGAGGTAGCGAACCATGCCTTTTCAAAAGGTGGCCTTTCGTCAAATAAAACCATATTGATTATTCCTGAATTGTCAGAAGTGAATTGCTGGCACAGCAGAGCCGTGCATTACCAGTAGTAATACAAATCCGATTGTCGTGGTTAGCTCTGGATTTTAGGTATAAAAAACCCTGCTAGTGCAGGGTGGTAATTGTTTTTATAAACAAGGTATTCTCTCTCGTTTTATATACTCTATTATTTCTTCCATTGGCACTGAACTGGCACCAGTCTCATAAGCTATAGCATATTGATTTCCCTCATCGTCACTTATTTTTTGTGAGGTGAATGTTTTAGGTAAGTCATAGCTTTCAGGTGGATTATTTGATGCGAATAACACAGGTTTTGCTGGTAATCTAAACTCATTTTCTTTGTACTCAGCAAGCTCTTTTTTATCTATATTTCCGTCTTTATATATTAAAACATAATTAACCATCTTTTATCTCCTTTGTGGTGGAGATATCACCATACCACTTTTAGTTTAGTTGATCTGAGCTAATCATTCAGTTTTACGAACTTAATAACCCACACCCATTCATTATTTATCCAACTTTCTTCACTATAAATATCAATCCACGCCTCAGCGAAGTTATCGTATGGTGTAAATTGCTCACCGCCGCTATCTGGGTCGCTATACGTTGGAATCCATCCAGTAAGTTCAAACCCTTCTGCCTGAGCGTCTTCCTGCGATATCTCCTGCACCTGCTGCAACCAGATATCGGCAATCTCAATTTGACCTTTGATATTGCCGTCTTTGTCTGCGAACGGGATAATGTCACCGGCTTTACCATACGGACAGTCATCACCCATGTGTCGCCACGCTGCGCATACCTGCTCAGAAAGGGTGTAGCCGTCCTGCCACGCGCCAAGTTCACGCAACGAGTCTTCCGTGACCTCTGGTTGAGGCTCAATCAGTCGCCGCGTCTGCGTCTTCCTGCCGTCAATAACAGCGGCCAACATTTCGTCGCTGAATTTGATTCTGTCTTTCATATTCATTCCTCTGTTATCAGCATCCCTGCATTACGCTTCATCCTGAAACCATTTGCTTTTTAATCAGGTAGGTCAGATATCTCACCGCTCTGCGATAAAATTCAGGCCTGTCTTCTGATATGTAATATCCCGGATATCCCGTATCGGATTCGGGCTTTTCAAACGGGTATTTCATGAATATCCGCGCCTTTACCTCTGCCTTTATCGCAGCATCCTTGCTGAAATACCGGCGGTTTCTGGTAGGGGCAAAGTAAACCCGTACATTCATTTCCTGTATGCACATGATTGCTTCCTCTGGCTTACGCTTCATCCTGAAACGGTGGAATTATCGGAAGGGGATACAATCAACTGCCGGGTATCACCATCAATCACGCAGATAACGCCGCTGATGGCGCACCAGAGTGCGATTCCGTGCAGTGACAGGGCGACACTGTTAATATCAATAATCATACGGTTATCTCCGTGTTAATGATTTTGGCTAACAAGTCGATTCGCATCGATGGCATTATCCGGTTTAACCCGGTTACGCATGCGATTAGCGACCCACTGCCGGACTTCGCTTTCTTCCCAGCGGACCGCTCGTTTCGAGAAGTAACTTCTCTTTGGAAAATCACCTGCTTTTTCCAGGTGGTATATAGTGGTTCTGGATAATCCGACGATGCGCTTCACTTCTTTGAAGTCGATAGGTTTTTTTAATGGGATCATGGTGTGTTCTCCGGGCGGGGGATTTCTCCCCCGGTAAAAATTATTGATATTCAGGCTTCATATCACTCAGCGTCATGCTGAATTGCTCATACAGCTCAGCGCCGAGTTTCGTTTTACGGGCATTCAGCAGCTGTTCCACTTTCTGAAATGCTTCTGCGGCTTCCGGTGTGCCTGGTTCCGGCAGAGAATTGATCTCCGCTTCCAGCAGGTTGCGTGAATCGATAACGTGATATGCCTGAACCGCTTTATTTTTCAGTTCGGTGAACAGGGTGATACCCATGGCCTTTTTGCTTTCATCAATCAGGCTGCGGATATCTTTCACCGCATCCAGTGTTTCGGCGGAATCGATAGCGCGGCGGATTGCCTCAGCATCTAATTCTTCGACCAGTTCGCCGGTGACTTCTTTTACCGGCTCCGGCTGTTGTGGCTCTGCCTGCTGGTGGGATAATTCGCTGAGTGTTACGCGCTCTTTCGACGGGGTGACGTCTTTCATGGCGCGTTCCTGAATCTCGTCCGGTGTGTAAACGCCCATAATCACTTCCGGGCAATACAGGCGTGACCAGTATTTTATTGCCAGATAGGCGATCTGCTGCTTCGGCATATTTGTCCAGAGCGGTGAGTTGCGCGTCTGGACATCAGCCAGATAAACCGGCTCACCCCAGGTTATTTCACTGTCACCACGCAGCACAGCGCCAACTTCAACATAGAGGCCAGACTCATCGCGGTTTTTGTCTTTTTTACCGACAATTTTTTCCCATTCTCCGCCGTAGCGGTAATGGAACCGGCCATCAATAGCGGTTGAGCTTGTGATTGCGGCATTGACCAGTTGAGCTTCGTAACCGAGTGTGCCGTTAATAACATGGGTTTTCTGACCGACAACGAAAGGATCCATACCCCAGCGGGCTGACTGCATTGTTATTGCCAGGCAATCAGAGGGTTTACCTTGTAAATGTTTCGGTACCGTCACGGTGCCGGACGCCATTAACTCAGCGAAGCGCATCAGGCGATCCATTGAATCCGGATTCATCAGCAATGAGGTGTTATTCATAACGGTCGGTGGTGTACTGGTTTGAACAGTTGTTACTTCTGACATATTGATATCTCCGGCCCGGTCATTGCCGGGTATAAAATAGGGTGGGTATTAAGCGGCATCCATTTGCAGCGATTCCAGGCGGCGCATATCGAAATCGCTCAGGCCGATAGTGAGCGTGGTGGTGACCGGGCCCGGCCATACATCGGTGTCCATAGCCTGGCGGATATCGCGAAGTGTTTTTTTGTATTCCAGGCGGCCGAGTTCCAGTAAATCCGGCGAAGCTTCGACTACCGCGACCCAGTTGTAATTTTCGTCTTTGTTGACGAAGATCCAGAAGAACTGGTCGAGTTCGGCAATATCGCAGTACATGGACGCACTGACGTGATAATCGCGGTTGAGTATTTCCCGGCGGATCATGGCCTCAATGGCATCCTGCTTGAAACGTCCGAGTGATACCGATTTCAGGTCGAACCCGATACGGTTGTCCGTGGTGGATATTTCAAGGTCTGGCCGGACGCGGACTTCCAGCCCGGTATCTTCATCAATACCGTAATAACTGACTTCCACGGCGCGGCCCGGATGATTAATCAGCGGTCTGATTTCAGGGTGCTGGTAGACAGCTTCCTGCATGGCTTTGCCGAGCTTTAACTGATCACCAGTGATACGGATACGTGATTCATCTGCCTGCCATGCCTGCATTAACTCATCAGCGAAAACAGTGCCCGGCGATACAGCTTTGATTCTGGCGATAAGGTCTTCTTTCTTACCGGAGGTAATCAACGGATCCGGCTTATTGCGCTCTGCTTCCACCAGCTCAGGATTTATCTCTTCCAGTTCCCGAATCATGTCGATACGTCCGCCGGATGTTTTCAGCGGCACCGGCAGGGTGTTATTGAACATTTTGATGCTGGCTTTCATTGCCGCGGCGGTGTGCTTTTCATGTTCCGGAATGGTGCGGAAAGCATCAGGCAGCGAAACATAGAGAGAACCGATTTCTTCAGCGTTACCGGACAGAGATAACGGCTGTGGCAGCGTGGTGTTATGTGCCTCAATCTCTGCTTTCAGTTCGTCGTTGCTCATCACCGGCGCCAGACCGGCGTTATAGCTCTCAATCCATTTCTTCATGGAGTCGGTGTTGGTCAGTGCGTCAGCCGGGATAACCGGCGGCAGGCTGAATTCCGCGTCCAGCTTTTCCGGCTCCAGTACCAGGGTGTGAAACAGGCTGCCGAAATCCAACGCCTCAGAGCGTTCACGCTGAATCACTTTCGTGATGTGGCGGCGCTGGTAATACATCAGGCTGATCCGTGCATCTTTCAGCATGGTGCTGCTGATACCGTTCGATGCGTGATACGTTTCGTTAGGGATATCAGGATAGCGGCCCGGCTCAAAGTGTGGCGGCTCCGTGGCTGCCTGACAGTCATTATCGGTCATCACCTTATCCTGTTGATAAACGATTTGTTTATCATTTTTTACAGCAGAATGATCAGCAGCAGGGAATGCATCCTTGCCGCACAGTGATTCAAAATACTGCTTTTTATCGCTGGTGGCCGGGTACTTATCCATATTTCTGATGATGTGTGCCAGCGCTTCAATGCATTGCTCATCCGGTAGTGACTGTAAGCAGGTTGATGATGTGGCCGCGAGGCCGACACGGAAAATAATGTTGCCGTATTTCTCCAGCGCCTGGTTCGATTTATCGCCGTTGATACGGGCAATCAGGTTATTCAGCTCTGCCGGTGTAAATGTTTCTGCGCCATCAGCTGCAAGAATTGCCGCTGCTAAATTGGCGTCCATACGTTCTTTATTGGTTGTTGCCATTGTGCTCACCTATAAGTTGATCTGTCCGTGCGGCGGTTTTGGTGGTGAAAGCCCACTCAATGCCCGCACGGAATGATTTGAACTGCTGTTTCTTGCCGCACACGATAAAAACGTGCAGGCCGTTGAGAATAAAAAATGTCATGTTATTCACCATTTAAATAAACTATTTGTTTATGTTTTGGCGTATAGCAAAACCGGCGGTTATCGCCAGTTCATGTAATTTTTCACGTTCCGATCCCGCGTTCCGGTTCTACGGGTTAGCGAGGACATTCTGCTGCATCAGAATTAGGGGTTGTGTTGCAGTCTCGGTTGTTAAAGAGCATGACCAATGTGGTCAATTTGATATGAATAATAACCCGTAATTGAACGTTGTCAACAATAAAAAACAATAAAAGATAAACAAAGTGGTTATTGTCGCGACGAAAAAAAGCCAGCTCGAGGCTGGCCGATTTCGCATCTGTCTGAGTTTATTACCGGTTTTTCTTTATGATGAACTCGATAAAGTCCTGGATCTGTTCTTTCTCTGCCGGTGACAGTGCCGCATACCGTTTCTGGTCATACTTAATGACGTCGGTATCATTGGACGGGATCAACAGCTCATAGGCTTTACGGCCCAGCGCCTTGGCGATAGAGTCCACGCTGTCCACGGTGGCACTGGTTTCATTCTTCACGATACGGTTAATCGTTGACTGCCCCAGCCCGCTTTTAACAGACAACTGAGTCTGTGATTTCACGCCGTCAGTCAGCATGAAGGTACTGATGTTATCTGCGAGTATGGCGCCGATCTCGGTCGGTGAATAGATATCGTCGGTGCTTTCTGCCGGCCGGTTGTAATGGTCGGTATCCATCCAGTATTTTTGCACCCGCGTGACATGTTCTATCTTCCTGGCAACCGCATCACTGATATTACGGTGGCTTTTCAAATCGGATGAGGAAAGGTAGCGGGAAATGATGTTCGGGGCGAACCCCAGTGCATCGGCCAGCGCTTTCTGTCTGCCGTCGTAATACTTCTCCAGAATGAAGATGAGGTTATCTCTCCTTATCTCATTGATGTTTTTCATATGGGTTGCCTGATTAAAATGTATTCGCAAATGTTTATCTGATTCCGCCATTAAACAGAATCATGACCTTGTTGGTAAATGACCATGTTGGTTATTATTCTCAGAATGTTTAACGATAGAACAGGAAAAATATGGAAGATTTCAATTTTCATGCATTCTGGAATGGTCTTAACAAAGAAGATCGTGTTGCGTTCGCAGAGAAAGCCGGGGTAACTGTCGGTTATATCAGGACACACCTGAGCTACGCCCGCAGACAGCCGGGACTGAAAACTATCAGGCGATTACACAAGGCATGTACTGAACACGGTGCAGCGGTGACATTGGAAGAGCTGATACGATTCTTCGAGTGATGAATATATGAGGTCGCCTTGTGCGGCCTTTTTACTTTCTGGTTATGTGCAATAAACAATTATGCATTTAAGGTTGATCTATTTTTAAAATATAGCTAGCATTTACACATACACACAACTCAGCGGGGTAATGATGGAAATTATCAGCAGGAAAGAAGCGGCCTCGAAAGGGCTTAGTAAGTTTTTCACGGGCAGGAAATGTAAAAACGGCCATGTCGCAGAGCGATACGTATGTAACGGGGTATGCGTTACCTGCAATTTTGAAAACTCGACATCCTATCGCTCTGTGTTGAAGCAGTTAATCAACAGTGCTAAGTGAGTGGTGCTTTTATGCGTGACTACGGGAAAGTTTCACCACAATTCTGGATAGGGAAGACCGGTAAAGAGATCAGGGAAAAAGGTCACGAAGCTCTTATTGTTTCTATGTATTTGCTTACAAATCCTCATGCCAATATGACAGGTATGTATTACCTCCCGATCATTTACATGGCGCATGAAACCGGACTGGGTTTAGAAGGGGCTTCGAAGGGGCTTCGAAGGTGCATCGAAGCGGGGTTTTGCCACTACGATGAGGATGCCGAGGTGGTCTGGGTGATTGAAATGGCAAAGTACCAGATCGCACCAGCGCTTAAAGCATCGGATAACCGCTGTATTGGCATACAAAGAGAGTATGACAGTCAGCCTAAAAATCAATTTTTATCAATGTTTTATCAGAAATATAAAGATTGCTTTCATATGTCGTCTGAGAGGAAACCATCAGCAAAAAAAGAAAGGGGCTTCGAAGGGGCTTCGGAGACCCTCGGAAGCCAAGAACAAGATCAGGAACAAGAACATAAAACAACTCTCTCAGGCGCGCGCGAAAAAAACTTCATCCCTGTTCCTAAGGCGGGAGACCCACCGGCAGGAAACTGGTCAGATTATCCGGGTAAGTTTGTGATGACCGGTGACTGGCAGCCGGATCCGGATTTCAGCCGCAAAGCGGCACAGTGGGGCGTGATACTGAATGCTCCGTACCGGCCCGAGGAATTGGCCGAGTTCGTCACGTACTGGCAGGCGGAGGGGAAAGCCAAACACCATGCACAGTGGGAAATGGCATTTGCCAAAAGTATTCATCAGCAGCGCATGAAAACCAACGGGGGAAGCAATGGGGCAAATAAACACAATCAGACCGGCAGTCCGTTTGCCGGAAAATCCAGAGCCATGCAGAAATTCCTGCAAAGCGTCCACGACAACCACGGACCAGAGGCTGTTGCAGCTCTGGTGGAAAATGATCGAGCTGTACGGGGACAAATGGACCAGGAAGAACAACGAGGAACCGTCATCGATGTGGAAGCGAGCGACCGCCGGATTGAGTGACGACCAGTTTGAGATGATATTTACATTCTGCCTCGATCGCTGCATGAACGGCAATCCGTGGCCGCCTGAACTGTCTGACGTGATTGTGATGCTGTCGGATAAGCTGGTGGACTCAAATGCATTCGGGATCCCGTTTGACGACATGCTGCGTGATTTTAATAAATACATGGCGAAGCGGGGTTATTACAGCAGTGCTGAGATGTATCCGTTCCGGCACCCGGTGCAGTACTGGATCTTCACTGACCTGAGAAACAGGGTGCATGACCTGCGGCTGACTGAGTCTGAGGTTGAAAAGCGCCTGGCGAAGATGATCCGGCAGTGGGCTGACCGTGTAGCCAAAGGCGAACCGATACCCCGTCCGGTTCTGCGTGTGGAAGATAAAACCCGTCCGCCTCCGGCATGGATGGAAATGCTCGAAAGAAAGAAACAACGATCTGCCTGAGTGCATTAATCATCAAAATCGTAAGCCAGCACAACGCAGCGAGGTTTTAACTATGTGGTCAGTACGTTTTCATGATGTGGTTTTAAAAGTCTCTCAGAATTCGATACAGAGCGTTTTAATCGTATGCGGGGTATTGGTATTTTTATTCTTGAAAAGATAAACAATATGGTTATATTTACCTGTAAGGTAATTACCATGGGGGCTATATGCGGGTTCAGGACTACATCGTGCGGGTTCTTGCGGATAAGCCGGATCTCACTGCCATGCAACTGGTGGTCGCCATCAGGAATGACCACAAACGGAAGGTCGGAATATCTGCAGTACGGTATGCGCTCGACCAGCTGTATCGCTGGAATGTGATAGGGCGCAAAAGAAACTCATACAACTTCGTCCACTGGCTTCGGCATGACCACCGGGAAGGGCTTGAGAATCAGGAGCAGACCCGGCGCGAGAATATCGCTAAAGCTCTCAGGCGCAGCCATGAGCGCAGCGAGGAAACAGCGGCGAAACCCAGGGTTATAGAGCGAAAGCCGAGAGTGCGCCAGCCGATTGAGCAGTATGGTGAACCGGCACGGATGCAGAAACTGTTTGATTCACTACTGAAAAAGGCAAGGAACAATGCAGGTTAACGAGTTCGATATCACGCCGGTACCAAAGCCGCGAATGACGCAACGGGACAAGTGGCAGAAACGGCCTGCGGTGATGCGATACAGAGCATTCTGTGACGAAGCACGGTTACGCCGCATAACGCTGCCTGAATCCGGTGCTGAAATCGTTTTCCAGATGCCGATGCCGAAAAGCTGGTCAGGGGTGAAAAGGCGCAGCATGGCAGGGTAGCCGCACCAGCAGAAGCCAGATGTCGATAACCTGCTTAAAGCCCTGATGGATGCCTTGTTTGATGATGATTGCAAGGTCTGGAGTGTGGCGGTTTCCAAGGTCTGGGGTGAGTCCGGGAAGATAACGGTAAGGTTACCGGAATAACAGCGGAATCGTGAACTTATTACCATCGGTTAAATAAGTGATTGAAATTGTTAATTGATAAATGAATAGGGTAAGAAATTATGAGCCAGAATTTACGGTGCCGGAGATGCAGAAAAATGACTCAGCGCTCCGAGTTGGCACTGGTGCAGCGAAAACATTATATCGAGTTGGTCTGCCTGTACTGCGGCTGTAGAAATTTCGATGTAGTGATTAATCGTGACATGTCACGGCAAGTTAATTAACTGTCGGAGGGGTGATGAAAACCGTAAAAACGAGTGAGCTTTCAGGCCGGGCGCTGGATTATGCAGTGGCGCTGGCAATGGGTATGCAGGTTGAAATAGGCGCTGAGTATATCGTTGATGCCAATAAATGCGTTTACGTGCCGTCAGGGTCGTGGGTTATCTGTGGTGAATTTGTCGAGAAATATTCTATTGAGCTTGTAAACGAACTGATCCCGGATGAGCAGTGGGGCGGGTGCATGGTCTGGTCTGCATCCTGTAATTACGTGCAGGATGGTTATGAAGACGGTGATACACCATGTATAGCAATTTGCCGTGCTGTCGTGGCTGTGAAGATAGGGCAGGAGGTTAGTCTGCCGGAGGAGCTTTTGCAATGACAGCTAAAACCCCAGCCGAACGCAAAGCCGCACAGCGTAAACGCCAGCGTAGCGCTGGCATGGTAACCCCGCAGTGGCAGATTGAGGCCGAAGAGCATGAGATGATCAAACGTAACTGTGCACTGCGCCGTCCAGGCCGTGAGCCATACGACGAGGCCGAGTATATTCAGATGCTGATACGCAACGATGATGCGAGGCTTAAGCGTGAGATTGCGGAGCTGTCACAGCGCTGCTGTGGTAAGTGTGGTGAGGCACTGCCGGTCGCTGAGTGTTGTCTGTCAGGTGATGCCGAATGCTGGAACACCAGAGGGTGGCATGAGATAAAATTGAAGGTAGAATAAGTTAAATTAACTTTAACTGAGGTTTGTATGGCTTTCGATTGGGTTGCAGGAACAGCATTAGTGGTTGGTGTTGGGTCATTATATTTGACTTATCAATCAACAAAATCAGCTAAAAGAGCTATAGAGACATCGATTGAATTATATGAAAAGCAAAAGCAAGATGCTGCACTGGCGGAGGAGGTCAGCAAGAAGAATCAAATACAATCTCTATGTTTTCTAATTGAAAATGAAGTGACTGGAAATATAATTCAAATGAGTAAATTGGTCGGGTTCTGTGAGTTTGCATGGAATAAGGAGTTAGTAAAATTTCACTATAATGATTTGGGCGCTGAGCCATTTGTTGAATATGTAATAAAAAATGGAAATAAAGATGGTTTTATTTTTACAAAGCACTCTTATCAGGTGATTGATAAGTATTTACTTGAAGTATCTAAAATAGATAGTAAGTTGATTGCTGATTTATTGAGGCTAAGATTTACTATAGAGCATTACAATAATAAGTTTTTAATCAGTCTTACAAATTTCATACAGGCAAAGCCAGCTATTGATGAATTAAGTAAATATATTAATGGCTCTAAATATTTCATAACTGAATATCAAAGGCAGTCTATGGGTATTAAAAAATATTGTACTGAAAAAGCAATAGGGCTTAATTAACACTTAATGATTTGAAGTTTATCTTTTCAGTGGTCATAATAACCGTAGAGGTAATCATTATGACCATCAAAAGACCACGCAAACCACCAGCACGAAAGCCCACACCGCTGAACGCTCAGATGGAACGCTTCTGTCAGGAATATCTCAAAGCGCCTGATAACCAGACTGATGCCGCCATTGCTGCCGGGTATGCTCCCGGCAGTGCCTGTAAACGCGCATCGGTACTGATGGCAGATCCCCGTATTCAGGAACGTATCGCCCAACTTATGCAGCAGAGGAACAAGCGCATCAAGATGAGTGCCGACACCGTGCTTAAGCGGCTGGTGGATATGCTGGACGCGGATATCGCGGACATTCTCACTGAGAAGGGTGATATCAAACCCATCAGCGAATGGTCGCCGGTATGGCGTAAATCGGTGGCCGCATTCGATATCATCGACATCGACGGCGATACCCGCCTGAAGAAAGTGAAACTCTTGGACAAACTCAAAGTGCTGGAGCTGATCGGTAAGCACGTCGATATCAATGCATTCCGGGAGCGCGTACAGGTAGATGTCAATGTCTCGCTGGCGGATAAGCTGGCAGCGGCACGTAAGCGGGCAGCGGAGGGCATTGAGTAATGACAGATGCCGCCGCATCACCGGAAGAACAGCTGATTGACGATATTGCCATGTTCACACATGACCCGCTCAGTTATGCGCTTTATGCATTTCCGTGGGGTGAGGCGGGTACCGAACTGGAAACGGCCAGCGGTCCGCGTCAGTGGCAGGCGGAGGCGCTGGGTGAAATCGGCCAGCATCTGCGTAATCCTGACACCCGGCATCAGCCTCTGCTGCTGGCTCGTGCATCCGGGCACGGTATTGGCAAATCCGCATTCATTTCCATGGTGATTAAGTGGGGAATGGACACCTGCGAAGATTGCAAAGTCGTGGTCACAGCCAACACCGAAAACCAGTTACGAACCAAAACATGGCCGGAGATTGCCAAGTGGCAGCGTCTTTCCATCACCCGTGACTGGTTCACCTGCACCAAAACCGCCATCTATTCCAACGACCCGAACCACACCAACGCATGGCGGGCAGATGCCGTTCCGTGGTCAGAGAACAACACCGAGGCATTCGCCGGTCTGCACAACCAGGGCAAGCGCATCATTCTGGTGTTCGATGAGGCATCCAACATTGCCGATCTGGTGTGGGAAGTAGCTGAGGGGGCGCTGACGGATGAGAACACGGAAATTATCTGGATTGCGTTTGGTAACCCGACCCGTAACACCGGGCGCTTCCGGGAGTGCTTCCGCAAGTTTAAACACCGCTGGCGCACAAAGCAGATAGACAGCCGGACGGTGGAAGGCACCAACAAAGAGCAGATCAAAAAGTGGGAAGAAGATATGGGGGAAGATAGCGACTTCTTCAAAATCCGTGTGCGCGGTATTTTCCCGTCAGCATCTGAAACTCAGTTTATCCCGACCGGCCTTACCGATGCTGCCATGAAACGGACGGTAACCGCCGCTGAGGTGGCTCACGCGCCGGTAATCATCGGCGTTGACCCGGCCTATTCCGGCGCTGATGATGCGGTGATCTACATGCGGCAGGGTCTGCACTGTAAATGCCTGTGGACTGGCAGCAAAACCACCGATGATGTGATCATGGCGAAACGCATTGCTGATTTTGAAGACAGCCTCCAGGCGGATGCTGTGCATATCGATTTCGGCTACGGTACCGGGATTTATTCCGTTGGCATGAACTGGGGGCGCGATTGGCAGTTGGTGCAGTTCAACGGTTCATCGACTGATCCGCAGATGTATAACAAGCGCGGTGAGATGTATAACAGTGTTAAAACGTGGCTTAAGATTGGCGGGGCGCTGGACGATCAGGAAACAGCTGACGATTTATCTGTTGCTGAATACAAAGTGCGCCTAGACGGGAAAATACTGCTGGAAGCCAAAGACGATATTAAAAAACGCATAGGCCGCTCTCCGGGAAAAGGTGATGCGCTGGCGCTGACATTTGCCTATCCGGTCACCAAAAAAGACCCGCAATTCAAACAGAACATTTCTCACGGCTCAGTTGTGGCCGACAACGATTACGATCCCTACGCATAAAAAAAGCCCGCACACCGGCGGGCTTACTGTGACATGTCACCGCGACACTATTCACTTAATTTCTGTTTCAGCAGATAACCTTCCAGCAGCCAGATTTTATTTACGGCATTCTGTCTGGCAATCTTCTGACCGATCTCTGCATCGAAGTTTTCAGGACTGGCACAGGCTGATTCCCCGGTTACCGTAAAACCGTTTTTCAGAACAAGAACACAAAATGTCAGTAAATTAAGCGCTGGTGGTACCGATGTATCATCAGGATAGCGCTGTGCTTTTGCGGAATACAACCCGGCAACGCCATCAGCAGCGGTGAAATAGTGCTCGCTGGTAATCAGGCTTTCAATGTGCGCCGGAGTAACTCGCGGAGCAGTTTTACCTTTCATCTGAATCTCTGTTTCAATATCTGGTTTGTTCATAATTTCACCTGCCTATTGTTAAAAAAATGCCCTCACGAAGAGGGCAAAGCTGTAGCACTGGCAACACCTGTTATGGAGGGTAAAAAGGATCACGGCTGAGTGATAAACAAAATGTTAGTCATGTTTATTTCAAATGTCAATTAACATGATATACAATCCATATAAAGTAATTATGTTTATCTTGTTGAGGTGTGGATATGTGTGGATTCAGTAAGCCGAAAATCAGTACTCCGCCACCGGTTCAGGCAGCACCACAGGAGCAGGACGAAGCTGTCACCAGCAGCCGTGATGAAGAAATGCGCCGCCGCCGTGCAGCGTCAGGGCGTAAGTCAACCATGCTGACCGGTTCGCAGGGTGCCACCGGCGCCGCGTCCACCAGCGGTAAAACGCTGTTAGGCCAGTAATCACAGGGGCGGATAATGTCAGATAGCCTGAAACAGCAGTTAAATAAGCAACTCTCTCAGCTGAAAGCCGAGCGCCTTTCTTTTGAGCCGCACTGGCGTGAGCTGTCTGATTTCACCCGTCCGCGCAGTACCCGTTTTACCGCCTCGGAAGTTAACCGAGGTGATCGCCGTAACAGCAAGGTTATTGACCCTGCTGCCGTCATGGCGGCGCGTACCCTATCCAGCGGCATGATGTCCGGCATTACCAGCCCGGCGCGTCCGTGGTTCCGTCTGGCGACACCTGATCGTGATTTGATGGACTACGGTCCGGTGAAACTCTGGCTGGAAACTGTCGAGCAGCGGATGAACGAAGTATTTAACCGCTCCAATCTCTACCAGTCATTGCCGCTGATGTACGAGGATTTAGGCACGTTCGCCACCGGTGCAATGGCTGTTGTTGCTGACCCGCAGCGGGTGATCCGTACCGTACCGTTTCCGACCGGCAGCTTTTACATTGCCAACGGCGCGGATCTGAGTGTCGATACTGCCGTCCGTGAATTCAGCATGACCGTGCGTCAGGTGGTCACTGAGTTCGGTATGGACGCTGTCAGCGATACAGTGAAATCACAGTGGAACAGCGGTCAATACGGGCAGTGGGTGAATGTGGTTCACGCGGTCTATCCGAACCTTGACCGTCAGACAGGCAAACTCGAAGCGAAACACAAGGCGTACAAATCCGTTTATTACGAAGCCACCAGCACTGACGACAAGCTGTTGCGCGAATCCGGTTACGACGAGTTCCCGATCATGGCACCACGCTGGGAAGTGAACGGCGAGGACGTTTACGGTTCATCCTGTCCCGGCATGGTGGCACTCGGTAGTGTGAAAGCCCTGCAACTTCTGCAGCGCCGCAAAGCGCAAATGATCGACAAAATCACCAACCCGCCGTTACAGGCTCCGGCCTCTATCAAAAGTCAGCGTATTTCGACTATCCCCGGCGGGATTAACTATCTGCCGATGGCTGACGTGAACAACCAGATCAAACCGCTGTTCCAGATCCCTGCTAACGGTACCAATGGCCTGCTGGAAGATATCCAGGACACCCGCCAGATTATCGACCACGCCTATTTCGTTGACCTGTTCCGCATGATGCAGACCGTGAATACCCGTTCAATGCCGGTTGAGGCGGTAGCAGAAATGCGGGAAGAAAAACTACTGATGCTGGGACCGGTATTACAGCGTCTGGATTCTGAGCTGCTGGATAAGCTGATTAACCGCACGTTCAGCGTAATGGCTGAGAACAACCTACTGCCGGTACCGCCGGATGAGATGCAGGGCATGCAGCTGAAAGTTGAATATATCTCAGTGATGGCGCAGGCACAGAAAGCGATCGGCGTCAGCAGTATTGAACGCTTCATCGGCTTCACCAGTGGTATCGGTCAGTTCAGCCCGGATGCCCTGGACAAAATCAACGTGGACGAAACTATCGACGCCTACGCCGCATCAATCGGGGTTCCGCCGTCCGTGGTGGCAACCAATGAACAGGTGGCGCAGATCCGTGAACGGCGTGCGCAGCAGCAGGCTATGGCACAGCAGATGCAGATGGCGCAGGCCGCTGTCGGTGGCGCTCAGGCGCTGGGTAATACTCCGATGGATGATAACAGCGCACTGGCTGCGCTGGCCGGAGGTGGTCAGTGACAGATGCACAGGAAACTTATCTGCTCACTCCGCAGGAACAGGCAGCGCACGATATCGCACAGCGCGAGCAACAGAAACGCGCTGATGATGACCTGAAATCAGTTATGTCAACAGAGGAAGGCCGCCGGTTTATGTGGCGGTTGCTGGGTGAAAGCAATGTGTTTGGCTCATCTTTCTCAGCAGATCCGTATCTGACAGCCTTTAAAGAGGGCTGCCGTAACTTTGGTTTACAGATGTTTGAAGGGCTTCATCGTGTCTGCCCTGAACTCTATGCACTGATGGCTGATGAAGCCGCGAAACAACAGGAGAAACAATCATGAACTTATGGCAGCGCTTAATGATGCGTCGCTTGTGTGAAGAGCAGAACGCGGAGGGGGGTGACAATGGCGGAGCGGCTCCGGGTACAACAGGCACACTGGCTGGTACAGAAACACCACCAGCGAATAACGGCGGTACTCCTGCGGGTAATGAGCGGGATAAAGGTACTGAGCAACCGGCCAAAGACCCGAAAGCCGATCCCGGTAAACCCGCTGTAGCAGCACCGGAAAAGTATGAATTTAAGGCCGCAGAGGGTCAGGAGCTGGATGCCGAAGCAGTAAAAGCCTTTGAGCCGATCGCCAAAGAGCTGAACCTTAGCAACGAGCAGGCGCAAAAGCTGGTGGATGTGTACGGCAGCAAGATCATGCCGAAGCTGGTTGAGCAGCAGGCGGCGCAGTGGCAGCAGCAGATTGAGCAATGGGCTGAACAGGTTAAGACAGATAAAGACCTCGGTACCGATGCTTCTATTGGTGCGGCGCAAAAAGCCATGGATAAGTTCGGCTCACCAGAGCTGAAACAGTATTTGAACGAAACCGGCCTCGGAAATCACCCGGAGCTGGTGCGTATTTTTGCCAATATCGGCAAAGCCATGTCAGAGGACGGTCTTGTCACTGGCAATAGCGGCGGCACTAAGAGTGCCGCTGATGTGTTATTCGGATAATTAAGGGGAAACCATGCCAGCACTTACGCTACTTGACTGGGCTAAACGACAAGGCCCTGACAGCAAACAGGCGAAAATTGTCGAACTGCTGAATCAGACCAACGAGATCCTCGACGATATGCTGTTCGTTGAAGGTAACCTGCCGACCGGTCACCGCACTACGGTGCGTACCGGTTTGCCGTCAGCCACATGGCGCTTACTGAACTACGGTGTTCAGCCGAGCAAATCAACCACGGCACAGGTCACCGACACAGTCGGTATGCTGGAAACCTATTCCGAAGTGGATAAAGACTTGGCTGATCTTAACGGTAACAAAACAGAATTCCTGCTTTCTGAATCCCTGGCGTTTCTGGAGTCCATGAACCAGGAGATGGCTGAAACACTGATCTACGGTGATACCACGGTACACCCGCAGCGCTTCACCGGACTGGCTGCCCGTTTTAATGATTTGGGCGCCAAGAGCGGCGCTAACATCATCGACGCTGGAGGTACCGGCAGTAACCTGACCTCTATCTGGTTGGTGGTATGGGGTGAAAACACCGTCCACGGCCTGTTCCCGAAAGGCTCTAAAGCTGGCTTACAGCAGGAGCACAAAGGACAGGTGACGCTGGAAGATGAGAACGGCGGCCGCTATGAAGGTTACCGTACCCACTTCCAGTGGAAAAACGGCCTGACCGTCCGTGACTGGCGTTATGTGGTGCGTATCGCCAACATCGATATGAGCAAGCTGAAGAAAGACCCGGAAGCGGCGGACACGCTCGACCTGGTTGATCTGCTGATTCAGGCGATTGAGAAGATCCCTAACCTCGCTATGGGGCGCCCGGCAATCTACTGCAACCAGGCTATCCGCAGCTGGATGCGCCGCCAGATTAAGAACTCCAAGAACGTCAATATTTCCATGCAGGAAGTCGCAGGGAAAAAAGTCGTGTCGTTTGATGAGATCCCGGTGCGCCGCGTCGATTCCATTCTGGCGACAGAAAGCCAGGTTAAGTAACCGCATATGCCGGACGGTATCAGCCTACGGCAACCTTTTAACAGGGGTAACACAATGATTTTAGATAAAGAAACGATGTTCTCCGTCGATCAGGCGGTTACTGCATCAGCAGCCGGGAAAAGCATTATCGACCTCGGCCCGCTGCGTAATGATTTCCGTGATATCGGTATCGGTGAGCCGCTGGAACTGTTTGCGCAGGTGACCGAGCAGGCCAAAGCCGCCGGTGATGCCACGGTGCAGATCAAACTGGAAACGGCATCTGACAAAGAATTCACAGATGCTAAGGCTATCTTTCTGTCTGAACCAATGCCGATTGCATCACTGAATGCCGGTAAGCGCATTGCTGCCAAAGTGCCGCAGGGCAGCCTTAAGTTTCTGCGCCTCCAGTACATCGTGGGTGATGGCCCGTTAACAGCGGGTAAGTTCACAGCAGGCATTATCCTGAATGTGGATGCTCATCCGGTCTATGAAGCTGTCAGCAATTAAGGTGTGACATGTCACGATATAAAGTGTTGAAGAAATCCTTTATCAATGGCCGCCTGCTTTATCCGGGTGAGGAAATTGAGTTCACCGGAATGGCGGGAAATAACCTGTTGCTGATTGAAACCGGTGAGCGTGTAGCAGTGAATGAAGGCACTAATGCCGGTAACGATAATCACAGTGGTGATGGCGGCGGCGGTGAAGGTGGTACCGGTACATCCGGTGGTGATGGCGGCGCGGATAATGAACTTACCGCATTGCAGGATCAGTACCAGCAGTTGTTTGGTAAGAAGCCGCATTACAATGCCGGCGCCGAAAAACTCCGCGCAGATATTGACGCGAAACGTAAAGAGCTTGGGGTTTAACCCCCGATTCCAAAGGGGGCGAAAGCCCCTTTTTTATTGGAGAAATACAATGAAAATGGTCAACCTTAAAACCAGCACTGAAACCTACGAGAACGCCAGCGGTAAGAAAGAAACCCGTGATGAATACCCGTATGGCCTGCGCATTTCTCTGGAAAATGACACGATAGAAAAACTCGGTACCGCCGTGCCGGATGTTGGTGAAAGCATTGAGCTGCATGGCGTGGCTAAAGTTCTGTCGAAATCCGTCAATGAGCGCGAAGGAAAGAAATCTGTTTACGTTGAGCTTCAGATAACTGACATGGCATTGGGAACCGGCAGTGAAAAAACAGCGGCTGATGTGCTGTTTGATGGGGGTGAATAGTGGCCTCAGAAATCGAAATCTGCAATATCGCGCTCAGCCGCATCGGTAACAGCCGATCTATCAACAGCATGACCGAGGCCAGCAAAGAGGCCAATCAGTGCAGCCTGCACTATGAGCAGTGCCGCGATGCGGTGCTGTCAGACTTCCCCTGGAACTTTGCTGTTAAGCGCGTGGCGCTGGCTGATACCAATAATCCGCCGCCTGAATGGAAATATGCCTACCGTTACCCTACGGACTGCATGAAAGCCATTTCCATTATCCGTCCCGGAGAAAAGTATCACCGCCCTGATACCGCGATTCATTTTCAGGTCGGCGCTGATGAAGAAGGTACCGGGAAACTGATTTATACCGATCAGTCGGAGGCGTGGCTGCAATACACCGCCCGGGTGACAGACGTCAATATGTATGACGCGCTGTTTAAAGATGCGCTGGCGTGGCGTCTGGCTGCTGAACTGGCGCGGCCTTTGGCATCGAATGCCGGTATCGGTAATGAGGCGCTGCAACTTTACCAGATGACAATTGCCAGTGCGGCGGCTCACTCCCTGGGGGAATCATCAGAGCCGGTCGATTACATGGATGAGTTTACCGCAGCGAGGTTATCGTAATGGCCTACAGTATTATCCAGCCGTCATTCTCCGGCGGTGAAATCGCCCCGAGCTTATACGGGCGCGTCGACATGGCGAAGTACGCAACAGCATTGCGTAAGTGCCGTAATTTCATTGTCCGACAGTACGGCGGGGCAGAAAACCGTCCGGGTACCCGTTTCATTGCCGCGGCTAAATACGGTGACAAAAAATGCCGCCTGATCCCGTTCCAGTTCAGTACGGTGCAGACCTATGCGCTGGAGTTCGGCGATCGGTATATCCGTGTGTTCAAAGACGGCGGGCAGGTGCTGTATGCAGATGGTGAGCACAAAGGTGAAGTGTTTGAACTGGCGACACCTTATGCGGAATCTGAACTGTTTAAGCTTAAATTCACGCAGTCTGCTGACGTAATGACCATCGCTCACACTGATCACCCGCCGATGGAACTACAGCGTTACGATCACGATGACTGGCGGCTGGCAGAGGTGGAGACAAAGAACGGCCCGTTTGAGGACATTAACACCGACAAGGCGATCAAAGTGTACGCCAGCGCCAGTACCGGCACAGTAACACTGACGGCGACACACAATATCTTCGGCAGCGAGCAGGTAGGGAAACAGTTTTACCTGGAACAGCGTGCTGTTGATGAAGTGCCGGTGTGGGAAACAGATAAAGAAACTGCAGTTAACGATCAGCGCCGCGCCGGCAGTCACTATTACCGCGCCAATACCGCCGGTAAAACCGGTACGCTGCGTCCGTCTCACACCGAGGGCATGAGCTGGGACGGATGGGGCGGAGATAACGGCATCCAGTGGGAATACCTGCACAGTGGGTTCGGTATTGTCAAGATTGAATCTGTCGGCAGTGACGGTAAAACCGCTACCGGGAAAGTCATTTCTTATCTGCCGTCCAACGCCGTCACAGCGTCCAACGCCAGCCACAAATGGGCACGGGCAGCCTGGAATAAAGAACTGGGTTATCCGAGTACCGTGACCTATTACCAGCAGCGCCTGTTCTTTGCTGGGTCCCGTTCTCAACCACAAACCATATGGGCCAGCCGCAGCGGCGATTATAAAGACTTCGGGCGCAGTAACCCTATTCAGGATGACGACCGCATTATCTACACCTATGCCGGGCGGCAGGTAAATGAAATCCGTCATCTGATCGACGTTGGTTCGCTGGTGGCGCTGACTTCCGGCGGAGAGTATCAGGTTACCGGTGATCAAAATAAGGTACTCACCCCAGCCAGTTTCGCTATGTCGTCACAGGGTGCCAACGGATCCAGTAATCTGCCGCCGATTGCCGTGGCGAACATTGCGCTGTATGTGCAGGAAAAAGGCAGCGCTGTCCGTGATCTGGCGTACTCATTCGATGTGGACGGGTACCAGGGCACAGACTTAACCATTCTCGCCAACCACCTGTTCCAGAAGCACCAGATTGTTGACTGGGCTTTCTCGACTGTTCCTTACTCCGTTGCCTGGTGTGTCCGGGATGATGGCGAACTGCTGGCGTTAACCTATCTGCGCGAACAGCAGGTTTTTGCCTGGGCGCCGCAGCATACTGACGGTGAATTTGAATCTGTCTGTACCATCAGCGAAGGTGCGGAAGATGCAGTGTATTTCGTGGTAAAGCGCAAGGCCGGTAAAAAGACAGTCCGTTATGTTGAACGGCTGGCAAGCCGGTTATTCACCCGAACGGAAGATGCGTTCTTTGTGGACTCCGGCCTGAGTTATGACGGCCGTAATACAGATCCAAATAAAACGGTCGTTATTACCGGCGGTGATGGTGACTGGTCATATCAGGAAGAGTACCGCCTGTCTGTGCTGGCAGATAACGTGTTCAAAGAGAGCGACATCGGTAACGAGATCCACATCGACTACACCGAGGACGATGAGAACAAAATACTGAAATGCCGCATTGTCGAAGTCATTAATAGCAAAGAAGTTACGGTGTCACCTAACCGTAATGTGCCACCAGCGTTACGCAGCACGATGACAGAGGCGTGGGGCTTTGCCCGTAAATTCTTTACCGGTATCGGGCACCTGGAAGGAAAAACCGTGAATGTGCTGGCAGATGCCAATGTAGCGCCGTCGGTTGTTGTCTCCGGTGAACGGGTAGAAATCGATACACCGTCAGTAGTGGTGCATATCGGCCTGCCGGTCACCAGCGAGCTGGAAACACTGGACATTCATATTAACGGGCAGGAAACGCTGTTGGATAAAAAGAAACTGGTGAAAGTTGCCAGCCTGATCGTTAATTCCAGCCGCGGCGTGTGGGCCGGTACCGACAAAGACCACCTGTATGAATACCCTCAGCGTGAGTTTGAGTATTACGACAACCCTGTTGATGACGCGACCGGCATTGTGGAAATCAATCTGGACTCCAACTGGAGCAAAAACGGTCGTGTCTTTATCCGACAGGAGGATCCGCTGCCGCTGTCCATCCTCGCGGTTATCCCGCGTCTTGATGTCGGAGGGTTTTAACCGATGGCGCACGTACAGATTATCCCGGCAACGGCTGAACATATTCAGCAGATTTTGCCTTATGTCCGCCAGGCTGATCACGATGAGTTTGCGGCATTCTCCGGCCAGACGGCAGAGCAGGTTCTTACCCGTGGTGTTACCTGTTCGACAAAGGCGTGGTCTGGTCTGATTGATGGTCAGGTCGTTACAATATTCGGCGTGGCTCCGGGGTCTATCCTGAGCGGTGTGGGGATCCCGTGGTTGGTGAGTTCATCTCACCTTGAAACACATCAGAAAATATTCCTGCGTCGCTGCAAACCGGTACTGAAAGCCATGCTGTCGGTCTATCCGGTGCTGGAGAATTATGTGGATGCGCGTAACCACGTTGCAAAAGCCTGGCTTCACTGGCTGGGTTTCCGGCTGGAACCGGCGGAACCGGTCGGTTTAATGAAACTGCCTTTCCATCACTTCACCATGAGGGCGAAATAATGTGCGAACCAACCATGCTGGCGGCGGCCGCAATCGGCACCGGAGCTATGCAGGCATACAGCCAGTATCAGTCCGGTAAATTTAACGCCGATGTCGCAAACCAGAATGCCAAACTGAATGAAGCTGTAGCGGATGATTCCATTAACCGTGGTAATGCCGAGGCAGCAAAGCAGCGTTCCCGTGCGCGGCAGCTGGCAGGGACTCAGGCGGCCACTATGTCGGCCAATGGTGTTGATCTCGGTGCTGGCGGTGCGCTGGATATCTTCGGCGATACTGCGGCCATGGGTGAACTCGATGCGCTCACCGTGATGAACAACGCTTCCCGCGAAGCATACGGCTATAAGCTGCAGGCGGCTAATGACCGGCTCAATGCGAAGATGTCGCGTCGTCAGGGCAATATTGGTGCAATCGGTACGATACTGACCACGCCGCTGAATGCATGGGGTGCGTACAAAGTGGCAGGCGGTACCGGAAACCCTCTCAGCTTTGGTTCAGAAACTACCGGTACAGGTTCAAACATGTTCAAAAATATGCGCTCAGGCATCTTTTAATTCGGGGGTGATTAATGCCGACAGTACCAACCTATAACGAAAGACAGGTCAGCAGCAGCCCGTTACCGTCAAACGGATTCAGCGCGCAGTCATCGCCGGAACACTTTGGTGTCGGGCTGGCACAGGCCGGTGATCAGTATATCAATGCTTTTGCTGAGGCAAAGCAGCGTGCCAATGTGGCGTTGTCACAGGATGCACTCCTGCAGGTGCAGGAATATGCAGATGATTTATTTAACAATCCAAACACCGGGCTGTATACCAAGCAGGGTAAAAATGCCGTTGGTCAGTCAGATGAAATAATGGCGAGCATTAGCGCTAAAGGGCAAGAGCTTTTCATGCAACTGCCAGAGGGATCGCGCGAAGATGTTGTTAAACAGTTCAATGTTGTGAAGCGCCAGTATGCGAATCAGGCGAAATCTTATGAACTGAAAGAAATTCAGTCGTTTGAAACGAGCAGAAATAACGGTGCTGTCGCCGGGTATGCGAAAAGCGCCTCTGATAATTTCAATAATCCGCAGGCATTTATCAGTTTTATGGCTCTTGGCCGCCATAACATTATTGAGTTTAACCGCTCCCGTGGTGTGAGCGAGGAAGAAATATCGGCAAAAATCGCTGAGTTTGATAACCAGGTGGCATGGACTGCGGCACAAAATGCAATGGCTACAGATGCCATGGGAACCATTGGTGCTATTGGTGAGCCGTCAGACCTTGGTGGTTCGATGCGTGTTACCGGCGGGCCGTCAGGTGATCGTGGTTCACGTAATAATAACCCTGGCAATATTCGCATCTCAGATAATAACTGGGAAGGCCAGATCGGTGATGATGGCGAGTTTGTCCGGTTTGCCAGCCCGGAGCATGGCGTCCGTGCGCTGGGGAAAAACCTTATCACCTATCGTAATAAGGGCGTTGTTACTATAAATCAGATCATCAGCCGCTGGGCACCCAAGAAAGACGGTAACGATACAGAGGGCTACATTAAATTTGTCTCTGGAAAAATGGGTGTTGATCCGAATGTGCCGATTGATGTTACTGATATTAACACCCTGAAAAGTATCACTACCGCGATTATGCAGCAGGAAGGTAATCACAGCATTAGCGGCGAACAGATTGACGCCGGATTGCAGGCTGCTCTCGGGTTGACAAGACTGCCGGAACCGGATCCGTCACAGTATCAGTCGCGGGGGCAAACCGGAAAAGCAGTTAATGCTGGTGGTAATGCATGGTGGCCAATGTTGACGCCAGTTCAGCAGTATCAGATCAGAAAGCAGGGGGAGGCGGCTCAGAACAAGCAGCGCCAGGAATTTAAAAATATTTTAGATGACAGGCTTAAGGACGCAGAGGCACAGGCCGTAAGAGGTCTTGTTTACGCCAATCCACCAACACTCAATGAGCTGATGTATGCGAATGGTGAATATGAGGGTGGGAAAAAATACGAGCAGTTGCAGAAAACTCTGGCTATGGGCGAAGACATAGCCACTGTTCAGTATTTATCACCTGGCGCACAAAAAGCGCTTCTGGAGTCGAAAAAACCAACAGGTGATTATGATGCGTCGAATAACTGGAAGCGCTATGACACGCTGGTGAGGGCGGTTGATACTGTTAATAATGCGCGAAAAGCAGACCCGATACAATTCAGCATTGATCGGGAAAAGCTTAATCAGATTGATTTCTCTAACGCTCAGAGTTTTACAAACTCTCTGAAAGAAAGGTCTGCCAGCGTTACTGACATTTCTAATAGTTATCAGACGCCGCTGACTGTTTTTTCCGCTCAGGAAGAAATGGTTTTATCTCAGTTGATGGAGAAAGCGCCGGCCAGTCAAAAAATTGAATATTTGGATGCTATCAGGCAGGGACTAAAAAACAATAATAGCTACACTGCCGCATTAAGACAGATTAGTAAATCGGATACATCTTTGGCGGTTGCCGGAATCATAATGGATAAACCTTCCAGCGTTACAGCTCAGAGCAACTTAATCAGTAGTGACGTAAGCGTATCTCCTCAGGATGCAGCACAACTAATCGTGCAAGGTAATATGGCAATAAAGTCTGGTAAAGACTTCGTTATGCCAAAAGACGCCGAACTCAGAGAGAGTTTTGCAGAAAAAGTTGGAGACACTTTTTCTGGTGACATATCTGGTGCCAGCAGTGCATTTTCTGTTGCAAAAGATGCTTATGCTGGGCTTATGTCTAAAAAAGGTAATTTATCAGGTGAGTATGACGATGACACCTGGACTCAGGCTATAAATATTGCCACTGGAGGCATACACGACTACAACGGGATGGGTAATATCATGCTCCCCTGGGGGATGGATATAGATGACTTTGATGCAAGAGTTAACAGATCTTGGGGGAAAATAGCGCCAGAGGTCGGCAGGCAGGCGAATGAAAAAATAGGACTGAAAAGTTTCGGTGATAGCCAATACCTGATAAAGCAAGGAAGTGGATACATATTAAATAAAGATGGTTCACCAGTGGTCATCGACCTTACTCAAGAGCAAATCAGGGATATACCATTATGAGTTACTTCGGATTAAATCAGGCTGCGCAGAATCAGGCGTTAGATGAGGCGTCGAGAAGCAAACAGAATGATGATAGTGCTGGTTTTTTCGATGGTGCTTTTACTGCTCCGTTTGCAGGCATGTATACGGGGTTGGTGGCCAAACCGGATCAGGCACTCTGGGGATTACTGGATGCAACTGTGTCCCCGGTAGCCAGAGAACTGAATGAACAGTTTGATATAAATGATACATCGGAGCAGTTCATTAAAAACCAGCGCAAGCTGGCAGAGCAGCAGATCCGTCAATTGACGCCTGATCGCGGTACCACCGGAACCGCTGGACAGGTGCTATTCAGTCTATTCGATATAGGTAGTCAGGCTGCCGCCGCCTCATTTACTGGCGGAGCACTTGGCAGCGCACTTACCGTTGGCGGTTTGCAGGGTTTTTCTGATTATGAAAAATCAGTTGCCGATGGTGTTGCTCCTGGCGTCGCCTCGGAAAAAGCTTTTGGCGAAGGAGTTTTCGCAGCAGGTGGGGTGTTCATTCCCATGTCACTTGGTCTGCGTGGCGGCGGCGCCATGGCCGAAAGTGTCGGAAATCAGTTGCTGGTGAAAGGTGGCTCTCTCGGGAAGCCGATGTCGGCAGTGGCCAAAGCCACCCCGGACGTACTGTTCGCATCCGGCTCTAACGTCGTTATGGGTATGGCACAGCGGGGGTATTCTGCAAAGGTTCTCAGTGACGCCGGATATAAAGAATTAGCTGCACAGTATGATGTGTTTGATAAGCAATCAATGGCTATTGATGCTGTACTTGGTGTCGCGTTCGGCGGGATCGGGAGATATATAAACAGTCGTGGCGAAAGTATGCCACTACCGGAATATAGCGGCCCTCAGATTGATGCTGCGTTGACAGCAAACCAGCATATGCACATGGATTTAGATACCGCTCCCGGACTTCCTGTTAATGCTATGTCACTCGACGGGCATGTACAGGCAATGCGAAAAGCAATGAATGATTTGGCGATGGGCGATCGGGTAGATATTGGCAGCATTCTTGATGATGCCCAGTTTATGCCTGTAAGCAAAAGAACTCTGTTAGACACCTCGATCCGCGAAGCTGCCGGGGTTATTGATGAAGGTTCATCACTTTCCATGGTCAAAGATATCCAATTAAAAGAACTTTTTGAGCAGCTAATTAGCCGTGGTGAGCGTGAAAGTTTAATGACTTCAATTCACGATTTAAATTATCGCATTGATCAAAAATCCAGTGAAATATCTGCAATAAGCAATCAGGAGATCACCGGTAGTGGCCGGAGGTTATTCCGTAACAGGACGGCAAAACAAAGTGAATTACGCAGGCTCAATAATGAACTGTCTTCACTCAAAAACGAACTGAAAATTAAGCAGCAACTCGCTGATGATAATCTTCCCGGTGGACGTTTTTATGAGGCGAAGGCGGAATTATCCAGACGCAAATTAGCGGCGGAGCAATCCGAAGAAGCACTGATGAATTATTTTTCCACTCCAAAGCCCCGCGACAGAACACAAATTACCTCTGATGAAATAATGCAGGCAGAGACTTTGGTCAGAGGTGATCGCTTTGAAGATATTGATTCTGAGGTACTTAATGCTGAAATCGCGATTAAAAATAACCCGGATTTAGAGATTGATTTTATTGATGAGGCTGGTAATTCAGGGAAAGTTAAAGCGTCTGAATTGTATTCTGATGCCGTTAAGCAGGCTGACGATGCTCAGAATGATGCTGGTTTATTTGATGTTGCAGTTAACTGCTTTCTTGGGAGATAAGTGAAATGAGAGCCGAATGCATACAGGCAGTGCAAAATGCATCTAACCGAGTTTTAACAGCAGCAGAAATTCAAAATATTGAGAACCGCATCATCAGGAATATGAAAAACCTTGCCAGGAATGATCCGTCATCATGGCGGTTGCTGAGTGAGTCTGAGCGCTTACAGCGTGCCGGGCAAACAGCAGCAGAAGAATTATTGCGTGAGGCAAACCTTAAAAAACGGAGGGTTGCGCTGACTATAGCGGCCAGGCAAAAACTGGAAAACCATATTAATAGTTTTAACGGAAGTAAACTGGAAGCGTTAAACAGAACAATTGCGTTCAGTGCGGACGGCAAAAGTAATTTTATGTCCGTGGAAACGAGAGCCAAAGCAACAATTAACTACGCCCTCAGCCAGTTGCATGAAACTTTTGAAGCGGTAGATCCGAAATTCTTCCAGTTGTTTGAAGATCACCAAGGGGTTAGGGATCTGATATTTGAGATGAAAGGCCAGGACACCGGCAATGCCAGAGCCAAAAAAGGCGCGGCAGCCTGGCATGAGGTTACCGCCATGCTGCGGAACAGCTTTAATCGCGCTGGTGGCGATATTGGTCACTTGGAAGATTGGGGGTTGCCGCAGAGCCACTCTATGCAACGGGTAGGCAAGGTGTCCAAAGATAAGTGGGTATCTGATGTAATAGGTAAGTTGGATCGTAATAAATATATTAAAGAAGATGGTTCTTTGATGAATGATGCGGAGCTGTCGGCATTTTTAGGTTCTGCTTATGAAACAATCGCTACCGGCGGCCTGAATAAAATTGCTGAGAAACCTATTGGTGTATCAGGTATGCGCGCTAATCGTGGCAACGCATCACGACAGATTCATTTTAAGAATGCGGAGTCTTACCTTGAATACCAGCAATTATATGGTGAGAAAGCGCTGTGGGATATCATGGTCGGGCATATTGAAGGTCTCGGAAAAGATATCGGGCTGATTGAAACTTACGGGCCGAACCCGGATCACGTATTCCGGAGTTTACTGGATGAAGTGACGGAGGCTGAGGTAAGGGGGAGTCCATCAAAAGCGGGAAAAATAAAACGCCTGAAAGATGGCACTGAAAACTTATATAACTTTATATCAGGAAAAACAGCGCCAGTGGCCAATCCGCATATTGCAAAATTTTTCGATGATATGCGAAACGTATTAATTGCGAGCAGGCTTGGATCAGCATTGCTGTCCTCGTTTTCTGATTTGGGCACCATGTACCTGACGGCGAAGGTGAATAACCTGCCATCTGCACAGTTACTGAAAAACCAACTGGCGGCGCTTAATCCGGCCAACAAAGAAGAATTACGCCTTGCCCGTCGGGCTGGTTTATCAATGGAAACGCTGCTTGGAAGTATTAACCGGTGGGCGAATGATAATATGGGGCCGTCAAAAGCGCGGTGGGCTGCAAACGCAGTAATGAGAGCCAGCGGGCTGAGCGCTTGGTCTGATGCGCATAAAAGAGCCTTTGGTGTGACCATGATGGGTAGCATGGGCAACCTGGTGAAGCGCAGTGACAGCGTCGGTGGTCTGACCGGTTCTGACCTGAAAATCATGAAGAGTAAGGGCGTGACAGATACGGATTGGTCTGTCTGGCGACTGGCCAAGCAGGAAGACTGGGGGAATGGTAACGACACAATGCTGACGCCGGAAAGTATTATGCATATTCCTGATTCAACCCTGGTTGAGAATGGCATCCCGGTGAAGGCAAAATTTGAGGCTGCCAGAAAATTACTCGGAGCAGTAACGGAAGAAGTGGATATGGCAGTAATATCGCCGGGTGCGCGTGAAAGAATGATGATCGGAGCAGGGTTGCAGCGTGGTGATCTTAAAGGTGAGTTGGTGCGGAGTGTTTTTCTGTTTAAATCATTCCCTATTTCGGTTGTTATGCGCCACTGGGCGCGGGCTATGGGTATGGAATCTGCTGGTGGCAGGGTTGCGTATTTGGGGGCGTTCATTGCTGGTACAACAGTGTTAGGGGCGCTTTCTCAGCAGATTAACGATGTGGCATCAGGACGAAATCCACGGGATATGGCAGATGAAAATTGGCATAAATTCTGGCTGTCAGCACTACTAAAAGGTGGTGGGCTGGGGTTATATGGTGATTTCCTGTTATCAGATCACACCAGATATGGCTCTGGTGCTCTGGCGTCACTGCTCGGACCGGTGGCCGGGGTTGTCGATGATGCAATCAAAATTGCACAAGGTGTACCATTAAACGCGGTGGAGGGTAAGCCGGAACAGACGGGTGGTGACCTTGTGAAGTTCGTCAAAGGATTAACGCCAGGTGGTAATATCTGGTACACAAAAGCTGTGCTGGATCATATGGTGTTCAATCAGTTGCAGGAATATTTTTCTCCTGGGTATCTGCGCAGAATGGAGAAGCGTTCCAAAAAAGAATTTAATCAAACGTACTGGTGGCGTCCGCAAGATATGATGCCTAGGTAACCCGGAGGAAAGATGACCCAGATTATTTTTATTGTGGTGCTATCAGCGATGTTCCTGATTTATTCTTATTTTTTTGATAAAAAAGGTTTCGAATCAGAGCCTCAACTTCGGGCTTTTGCATGGTTTGGGTTTGTTGTTTTTGGGGTTGTATTGATTGGTAGGGTTATTTAGCGAATGAACAGATGAAATGAATATAATTAAGGCTGAAAAATGAAAAAAACTATTGGGTTAATAGGGCTGCTATTCTGCGTTAACGCCTCTGCATATGTCATCGGTGGTTCAAATATCTATGGTAACTACCCGAGTTTTACTGATTATCCGCCATCTGCACCTTACACAGATGATCAGTATGCGATGAGTAGATATAAGGATGAAGTAGAAAGGTATGTTGAGGCAGCAAAGCAATATACTGAAAATGCTGATAGCGACATTCAGAGGATAAGGGAACAAAAAGCAGAAGCAATTTCAAAAGCTAACGATGCGGTTGAAGAATATAATAGAAAAATAAGGGGTTATTGATTTGTCAGGAAAAAGCACCGGCCTAAACCGGTGCCCGATCACATTATAACTTACTGACAGCGTGTTCGATGTACTGTGCGTGGGTGATGATGGTGTTGATGGTTTTTCCCATATCGCACATATAGTCGCGGAGCCACATCAGGACACGCTCTGCTTCTTCTACGTTGTGGCCGTCCCGTTTCAGATAGGCCAGAAGCTGGTGGAGGGTGTCATCTTCCGGCGACCGGAGAAAGTCATTGAGGATCTGCGAACGTGACTTCTTCGTTTTCGGGAAGCTGTATTCCTGCGCTACCTGCCCGGCAGGGATGAACTCACCTTCGTGAATAGTACGTTGCAGCTGATCCACCAGCGCCAGCAGTTCATCGGTAGAGGCATTGCGTGGTAATGATTTATTGATACGACCGGTGCCGCGGTACTTGGTGAAGTAGTTGTCTTCCAGAATCTCAAATACATCCCAGGCGCGATCGGTGTCCAGCATTTTGGCATGACGTGCAGCGCCGCGTTCTGTCCAGAGGATTAAGCTGCGAGCCTGCTTTGCGACAGACCCACAATTAGTGGGTCTGTTTTTAAATTCTTTTAATTCAGTACCTTCTAGTTTAAAGAAATGCTTACCAGCAATAAATCTCTGATTATTTCTTGAGTAATTCATGTGTATGTTTTTGCTTTCAGTCTCATAGACATCAGCCAGAAGGTCTGTGGTGATCACAGGAACGCTATTGTGAATGATAGATGGGAGTTTAGATACGGAAATACTGACGTTAGTCATGATGAATACTCCTATTAGTTTGGAATATCACCACTTACGAGGTCAATCGTTGGGTGGTGAACTGTACAGGGTTGACCTTACCAGCCTAATAGGATACTGGCGCATCTTTCGACGCCCCCGTACAGCCCACCATTGAAAAGATGTGGTTGTGCTTCGCATATAAAAAAACCGCTCGCGCGGTGTATGCGCCTATTAGTATTTAGCAGGAGGTCAATCCCGGCACCAGATTTTGCTGGTGCATATTCACTATGGCGCATAATTTGGGGGTTGTAAATATACCAATTTGGTCATGTTTTTGGAAGGAAAAAGTTGAGTAAACATTAAAGTAGGTTACCGAGTTATATTTATTGTTTCTTTTTGCATATCATCAACAAGATCAACAATAATTTTACTATATTTTGAGAGTTCACTTAATCCATTTTTTTTAAATGGAATCCCCCCATTTAATATCCTATATGTCCCGATACTATATAGCCTATTGTATTCATTATATGCATTGTTCAATTTTTCTCTATTTTCATGCAGTTCCTGTAGATATATTGATACAACCATGTTTATTTTATGTATGGTTTCTTGTTCTATTTTAACTCTTTCTTTTTCTTCAACAATCAATGTAATAGATTCTGATGTCATCGCGTTAATATCTTCATAACTTTGGGTTATTATATGATTTTTATTGCGAATCTCTTTTGTGATGATATTTAAGTAAATATAAATTTCTTCTTTTTTCTTCAATAAGAACAAAAAATCAGAATGCTCTATAGTTTTGTTTGTTTGCTCAACCATACCTTGATACGTTTTGTTTGTTTGCTCAACCATACCTTGATACGTTTTATTTGCTTGCCTCAGCATTGCATAGAAAGTTATTATGCTGGCGATAATAACAGCAATTGGCGGAGCCCAAGTATTTAATATATTTTCTTCTTTAGATATATTATTAATAGCATCAATTAACTTTGCCGCTATTTCTATGACCAAATCTTCACTCATGACAAATCCCGTTAACTGTAAATGAGTGATTATATCTTTGTTTACCATCAAAAACACCGGCATAACCGGTGTTAATTACCATAATCAGATCACTTTTTCAGTGCAGATAACGCAAATTCCAACCCGGTCCGCACCGTCTCCTTCTGTTTCTCCGTGTGTGTAACGTAGTTTTTCAGTGCCACCAACTCAGTCATCGGCCCTGATACATCATGATCATCCTGATCCATTTCCCGCAGTAACTCCTCGAGCATCGATGTGATGGAAAGCTGTTTAATTCCGTCATTGTCATTTACTTTTTCTGCATAGTTTTCAGGCGATTGATACACATATTTTTGTTTCATTTCAGATTCCTTTATTGTGCATTATTGCCTTTGTTATCATACCGATACGAAATAAGTGCGTTTATGTTTTTGGTCATTATTTGAATAAAATAAACGCTATTATTCCGTATATGGTTTGTTTTGGCTATCCTGTCAGTATTAACCAGGAGAAAAAGCCATGACCGTATCTACCGAACTTAGCCATGAAGAGTACACCGGCAACGGTGTCACCACTGATTTCGACTTCCGTTTCCGTATCTTTGAAGCAAAACACCTCGTTGTGTCCGTTGCCGACCCAGACGGAACAGAGCGCATCCTGACGAACGGCACCGATTACACACTGCGCGGTGTAGGCTCATACCGTGGCGGAAAGGTAATTTTAAAAATGCCGCTGGCAACCGACTGGAAAATCGGTATTGCCCGGGACCTGCCGGTGGTTCAGGAAACCGACCTGCGCAACCAGGGTAAATTCTTTGCTGAGGTGCATGAGGACGCTTTCGACTACCTAACCATGCTGATCCAGAAGTCACTTGGGTATCTGTCGCTGTGCCTGCGTAAACCGAGTTTTATCTCTAATCACTACGATGCCAAAGGTAACAAAATTTCCAACCTCGGAAAGCCGGTAAAAGACGGTGATGCGGTTGATCTCGGTACGATGAAGGAACACATCAGCGCTAAAGATAAGCGCTCTCTGCGTGTGGCTGATAAAGATATTCCGGCGCTGCCTGGCACATCGGTGCGCCGCAATAAGCAACTCGGGTTTGACAACAACGGAATGCCTTTACTGCTTGATCCTGCTGAAAGCGGTGTGCTTGGTTATGTGTTGGTGGATTCATTCGAGAAAGGCGCTGTTATCACATCACGATACCAGGCACTGCACTGGCTGCATAACGGTGAGTATTACCGTTGGGATGGTGCGTTGCCGAAGACGGTTCCGGCGGGATCTACGCCTGATAGTGCAGGTGGGGTAGGAGTTGGTGCGTGGATTGGGGTAGGTGATGCCAGCTTGCGAAGTGAGCTGAAAAAGGAGCTTGTTACCGAATCCGTCAAAACAGATAAACTCGAAATTACCGGCAATGAAATCACTGTTGGTGGCAGCAGCGTTACGTTTCCTGATAAAGATGTGAATATTACCAGTGAAAATATTTTTATTGGCGACGTTCGCATCGGTCGCCGCCCTGGTGACATTTATTTATCTCCATTCCCGTCATTTGAGTTAGATTTCGGTGAGTTTGAGGCTAACGGTGCGCCATATATCGTCGAAAGTACAGTTGGCGCAGCATTAAAAAAACTGTCATTTGCTTATAGAATGGCGTGGGGGATTGTTGAAACAAACGGATTTATCAATATGCCAAATATGTATGACCGCGATGGCTACGGGTTATACATTCGGGCCGGTCAGGTTGGTGATGGGCATTCTGATGCTCAGGTGCCAGTTAGCGGGTCCTTTTCAATCAAAGCGTTTGGTACATCCGGTAACGCCCCCCTGATTATTGACCGTGAAGGTGCGTTCTATGCAGAATCAGGGAGCGGAACAAATACGGGTACCAACACTACCCCAGTAACATCAACTGCGACAGAGGCAAAATCAAATCAGAGGGTATTCATCAACTCTGACAGAAACCACGTGCAATCTATTGAAACAAGAACAAAGACACGCATGATGACACCTGTTATTTTCCTTGGCGTTGAAGGCTCCATGACCAGTAAAACATTAGTTATTAATGGTGACGATAACAAAGATCCGTGGTTTTATGCAAAAAACGCCGACCCACAGAAAGGTAATTTAATTCAAGGTGTGTTAGTCAGGGCTGGCGGTGTTTACACGTTACACCCTTATTATACCAATGGTAAAGAAACCCATATTGTGGTCAGTGTAAATACAATCCAGGGCGATAGACCGACACAGTTGATTTTCGATAGTAACGGATATCATCAGGGGCTTGGCGTGGCGGCGTTTAATGGGGAGCGATACATCATCACCAGCGCATCGGCATCATCAGAAATAGGTCATCAATCTTCCGGAATTGCAGTGTATCGTGAAAGCTATCCGGGGGCGGATCCAAAAACGTATCGCGTA
>OGHR01000523.1_pt1 | contig 35368 bp, 28 predicted proteins | sample 1571621 | NCBI WGS metagenome assembly OGHR01 (sample SAMEA2582038, study PRJEB24529) | metagenome | biome: Human gut stool | place: China | collected 2011
AATTCATCATAAGCCGGCACACCATATTGTTCTGGGAAAAATGCTAGGCCTTCTTGTTTTTCTAAATGGATCTGATTCAGTTCGAAATTACGGAATGCTCCGATGACAGCATCGACTTGTCCCGTTAAAAGAGAAGGGGAAAGTGACCAATTCACATTCACCAATTTTACGTCTTGGTTGCTGAGTCCGATGGCGTGGAACATGGTATCGAGTAATACATCCTCAAAGCCACTGACTGAATAGCCTACTTTTTTCCCTTTCAGATCGGCAAGCGTTTTGATCTTGCTATTTTTGAGCACTACTACGCTATTTAATGGGCTGGAAATCAGGGAGCCGACACGCACTAAAGGTAATCCTTCTGCAACTTGTTGATAAAGTTGAGGTTGATAATTAATGGCTAAATCCACTTTTCCTGCTGCAACTAATTTAGGCGGTAATGATGGATCAGCAGGTTCGATAATATCGACGTCTAAGTTATTTTTTTCAAAAAAACCTTTTTGTTGTGCCACGATGATTGCTGCGTGGTCAGGATTCACATACCAATCAAGCATTAAGCTAATTTTCTCTCTTGCCAAACTGGTAAAACTGGCGGTGAGGCCAATTAAAATACTGAAATAACGGATGATTTTCTTCATTTTTGTCTCCTTGTGTCATGAAGAGTTAAACGTGCCAAATAAAACGGCGTAGTAGCCAATCAATGCTGAAATATAAACAAAGCGAAATTGCCACTAATATCAGCAACGCGGCAAACATTAAATCCACCTGCATACGAGCGTTTGCGTGAATCATCAAATAGCCAAGCCCTTCTGATGACCCTACCCATTCTCCAATTACAGCACCAATTGGTGCGACAGAAACAGCAATGCGAAAGCCTGACGCAAATGTGGGTAAAGCAGCTGGCAAACGTACTTTAAGTAATAAACGCCAAGGGGATGGTTTGAATGTTTTGGCGAGATCAATCCAAGCTTGAGGCGTATTGCGTAAGCCATCGTAACAAGCTGCCGTTACAGGGAAATAGATAATGAGAATAGCCATAACAATTTTTGATGGCATTCCATAACCTAGCCAAAGTACGAGTATCGGAGCGATAGCAAAAACAGGAATCGCTTGAGAAATCACTAAAACAGGTAACAGTAATGACGATGTTTTAGGTGAAAAAGAGAGTAACAGGGCTGATGACAATCCAAAAAGAAAACCCAGTAGCAGCCCTAAGCCAATTTCAATTAAGGTGATTAGTGTATGTTGCCAAAGTAGTTCTGAATGAGAAGTTAATTGCAGCCATACAGCTTGCGGAGAAGGAAATATGTAATGGGGAAAATCACCGAATACACCAATAAGTAGCCAAAGACAAAGCAATATAATTCCAATAAAGAGCGGTTTAAGAAGGCTAAGTTTCATCTTTTTCCCTCTAATAACTCGTTTAATAATTGCTGTTGGAGCATCCACAAATTTTCTTGGTTGAGTTCTCGTGGTGCTTTACCTTCAGGTTTTATGACATCAGATAATGCTGGTTGATTAGGCTGCGGTGAGCGTAATACAAAAATACGCTGGCTTAAGCGCAATGCTTCTTGAGGATCATGGGTAACCAATAACACTGATTTATTTTTTAATAGCTCATAGGCCAAGTTTTGTAATTGGTAACGACTAATCGCATCAAGGGAAGAGAAAGGTTCATCAAGTAAAACTAAATCAGCGTTTTGCATTAATACTCGAGCGAGAGCCACTCTTTGTTTCTGTCCTCCAGACAATTGAGCACAGCTTTTATGAAGATGTTCTGACATGCCTACTTGTTCAAGTAGTGCTTTTGCTTGAAGAGTTGTTTTTGCAGATTTGTTCCCGAATAGTACGTTTTCTAATTGGACGTTATCAATAATTGAAAGCCAGGGATAAAGGGTATCTTTTTGTGGTAGCCATGCTACTCGAATATTAGGATGAAAGATGATATTGCCTTGGATTTTCCCTTGTGTATCAAGCCCTGCAATTAATCTCAAAAGCGTTGATTTACCTACACCAGAGCAGCCAAGTAAACTGACCCATTCATTCGGTAAAAGGGTTAAATCAAGGTGTTCAAATAGTACTTGCCCTCCAAAAGCAAGACTAAGATCCTGAATACTCACCATAGCATTAACCTAAGGATTAATGACTAAAGGTAACGACTGAAAAGGAAGGAAAAGAGGTATGAAGAATGAGAAAGTATTTTGGCATATTAGTTTCCTACGTCAGTGCTAACTGTTTCAGGTTCACGGGTATCATCTCAGCCACCTTGTGGCACCCCGACTAAAATTTGAAAGGATTTTATATCGCAATTAAGAATAAAACAATAGGAAATGACATTAACTTTAGTTTAGTTTTTTGTTTAGTCCTCGAGAGTCAATTTAAACAATGAAAATAATAAGTTAAATTATATACTCACTTTTCAAGTGTTATATTCAAATTTCTAGGAATTACATCTTATCTTGTAAAGTAAGACAACAAAAGTATTTATAATAAAAAACTAGATTCTCTATAAGCATATAATATATTATTAACCTTTCAATTTGCTTTCCCATAAGTTGCCGGATTATAAAAAACTCTGTCATCACGAATATCCCCTTGAATTCAAAGCCCTTCAAAGGTTTTAGTGTTTCAAGTGATAATATTTTTTCTACAGAAAAGTTATACCATCATCAATCTTGAGTGTACTTTTCTCATCATAAAGGAGAAACTATGTTAAGTTATCGCCACAGTTTTCATGCTGGCAACCACGCAGATGTGCTTAAACACATTGTATTAATGCTGATTCTAGAAAATCTTTCACTAAAAGAAAAAGGCTTCTACTATCTTGATACCCATTCAGGAGTCGGTCGTTATCGCTTAAGTTCTAACGAATCAGAAAAAACCGGTGAATATAAAGAGGGAATTGGAAGACTTTGGGACAAAACAGATTTACCTGCAGAGGTTGCACGCTATGTCGATCTTATTAAAAAGCTCAATTATGGCGGTAAAGAATTACGCTATTATGCAGGCTCGCCAATGATTGCCGCGCAATTATTGCGTCCTCAAGATCGTGCATTACTGACAGAATTACATCCAAACGATTTTCCATTATTGCGCAATAATTTCAAAGAGTTTAAGAATATCACCACAAAATCAGAAAATGGTTTCCAACAACTCAAAGCCACGCTTCCACCAAAAGAACGCCGTGGTTTAGTGCTTATTGATCCGCCTTATGAATTAAAAGAAGATTATGATTTGGTGGTGAAATCGATCGAAGAAGGTTATAAACGCTTTGCGACAGGTACTTATGCGATTTGGTATCCAGTGGTTCTACGCCAACAAACAAAACGCATTTTTAAAGGATTAGAAGCAACAGGGATTCGTAAAATTTTGAAAATTGAATTGGTGGTTCGCCCTGATAGCGATCAACGTGGTATGACCGCAAGTGGAATGGTGGTGATTAATCCACCTTGGCAATTAGAACAGCAAATGAAAGCTATTTTGCCTTATTTGACCGAAACGCTCGTCCCTGAAGGTACGGGAAGTTGGACAGTGGAATGGATTGTGCCGGAATAATCCATTCCAAAACCTCAGTCAAAATGACCGCACTTTTAAATTTTAATTTTATTGGAATACAACACTAAACAAAGTGCAATAACCATAATTAAAATGGCGCCTGCAAATAAGATGGTATCAACTGAGCTTTCATGATTCACAATAATCAGGCGCAACATGGCGGTAATCCCCGCATAAATAAAATATCGCAAAGGAAAGTGATAGCCACTTTTAAAATATTGCACAATAAGACCAATAAAACCGAAATATAAGAAAAACATCACAGCTTGTTCAGCAACATCATAAGGCACTACACTCGATGTATTAAATACCATGATCGCTAACGTATATGTAATTTTAGCTAATGCAATAATCAATACTACAGCTAAAGCAATAAGTGAAAAACTTAATACCACTTTTAATACACCTGTAACCACGCGAGGCAGTTTTTCGAGTTCTTGAGATTCTTCCATAAAGTTCCTTTTTTGTTTTTAAATGAAGAAAGGCGCGTATTTTAAAGGAATGTGATTTCACGGTAAATAACCAAATTTAATCAAATAAAAAAGGCAGAGATCTCTGCCTTTTCTTTTTATATAAATAAACAATTACTCATCCAGGAAACTTCTTAATGTCTCAGAACGGCTAGGATGACGTAATTTACGCAACGCTTTCGCTTCAATCTGACGAATACGCTCACGAGTTACATCAAATTGTTTACCCACTTCTTCGAGTGTATGGTCGGTATTCATATCAATACCAAAACGCATACGTAATACTTTCGCTTCACGAGGTGTTAAGCCTTCTAACACTTCATGAGTCGCTACTTTTAAGCTTTGTGCGGTTGCAGAATCTAATGGCAATTCAAGAGTTGAATCCTCAATAAAATCACCTAAATGTGAATCATCGTCATCACCGATTGGGGTTTCCATAGAAATAGGTTCTTTCGCGATTTTAAGCACTTTACGGATTTTATCTTCTGGCATCCCCATGCGTTCAGCGAGCTCTTCTGGCGTCGCCTCACGTCCCATTTCTTGTAGCATTTGACGAGAAATACGATTTAATTTGTTAATCGTTTCAATCATATGAACAGGAATACGAATTGTACGTGCTTGGTCTGCAATGGAGCGCGTAATTGCCTGACGAATCCACCAGGTTGCATAGGTTGAGAATTTATAACCACGACGGTATTCAAATTTATCTACCGCTTTCATCAAACCAATATTCCCTTCTTGAATTAAATCCAAGAATTGCAAACCACGGTTGGTATATTTTTTCGCAATAGAAATGACCAAACGTAAGTTAGCTTCAACCATTTCTTTTTTCGCACGGCGAGCTTTTTGTTCACCACGAGATACCGCATCACAAATCTCACGCATTTGTTGGATGGTAAGATTGGTATGTTGCTCAATATTCGCTAAGTTATCTAAAGATAAACGGATACGTTCTTCATATTTTGGTAAACGTTTTGCCCAAGCTTTTGTTGATTTTAATGCTTTTGCTACCCATGCATCACTGCTGCCATTCGCAACAATAAGCGCCTCAAATTCATCTTTTGGCATACCCGCAATATCAACTAATACTTTCTGCAGTTGACGCTCTTCTGCACGTACACGTTTTATCATATTTTTCATTGATAAAACAAGCACATCAAATTGTTTTGGCACTAAACGGAATTGTTTAAAAATATCTGCGAGTTGAGCAATTTGATCTTTTGCACGTTTACCACTACGTCCATGTTTTGCTATAGTCGCCAATGTTTTGGTGTGTTGCTCTCTTAAGGCCGCAAATCTTTCACGAGCAACTTCAGGATCTATGCTATTGTCAGAGTCGCTGTCATCTGAACTTGAGCTGCTATCACTTTCATCTTCCTCATCGCTCTCATCATCAACGTCTACAGCAGATTCAGCACTTTCATCTTCATCGGCAAAATGCTCATCAATAGTTGCCGTTTCCTCTTCAGCAATATTTGGGTCAACAAAGCCTGTGATTAAATCAGCTAAGCGATAATTACCCGCTTCAACTTGGTCATAATGATCTAATAATTCAGTTAACGCTTCTGGGTATGCAGCAATTGCTGTCTGAACTTCATCAATCCCTTCTTCAATACGTTTTGCAATGCTGATTTCATCTTCACGGGTAAGAAGATCAACCGTTCCCATTTCACGCATATACATACGCACAGGATCGGTTGTACGGCCGATTTCAGATTCCACATTTGACAAAATCTGTGTTGCTTCTTCCACTGCATCTTCATCCGGAATCGTGTCATTCAACATCATTTCGTCACTTTCCGGCGCTTCATCAAGAACCGGAATACCCGCATCATGCTGTAAAGTCTGCAACAACTTATCGTAATACTCTGGATCGATCACATCTTCCGGAAGTAAGTCATTAATCTCCGCATAGGTTAAATAACCTTGCGTACGACCTAATTCCATAAGCTGTTCAATTTGTTCTGAATATTGCTCTGCGGTAGATTGTTGATTTTGTTCCATTTTTATTCCCGTTTTGCGTTATTTTTGGAAGATAAAAGCCCTTGTTTTGAACAGGAGATTTTACCATTGTTATGACGGATTAACTAACTGTTTTTTCTGCTCTTCTTTTCCCTTGAGCAAATTCACTAAAATTGCTCGTTCTTGGTCAGTTAAGCCTTCCGCCCTTTCTTTTGCAATCAGCATTTCAATGTCACGTTCAATCGCTTGAATATTCAATCGACGATAGTTTTGAGAGAATGCATTAATGATTTCTAAGTCATCTAATAGATGATCCCAAGAGGCTAATATTTCAAGAGGCTTACTGAATTCTGTATCACGAAAATATTCTAAGATTTGCCCCGTTGTAATACCTTCTCTTTCACGACAAAGTGCGGTCAATTTTTCAAGTAATTCATAACCCGCTTCATGCTTTAAGGCTTGCAAACCGACATCCGAAATACGATTTACTAATTGTGAATTCTGTAACAACAGCGAAATCACCACGCGCATTGGCGTTTTCTTAATGGTTTTTTGTGGCGTTTTAGGTTTGGGTTCAGCTTTGTCTATTTGATTTGGAATTAAGCTTTCAAGCTGTGATTGATCAAAGATTCCAAGCTTTTGTGCCAACATATTCCGCAATGAAAGACGCAGCATATCACCAGGAATTTGACGAATTAAAGGCACCGCGAGTGCCACTAATTTGCCTCGTCCTTCTTGCGTCGAGAAATCTACTTGTGGACTTAAATGCGCGAATAAGAATTCTGTGAGAGACTGAGCTTGATCAATATATTCTTCAAACTTTTCTTTACCATATTGACGAATATAAGTATCCGGATCTTCTCCATCTGGCAGAAAAATAAACTTGATTTGTCGTCCATCTTCCAGATAAGGCAAAGAGTTTTCAAGTGCGCGCCAAGCGGCATCACGCCCTGCTCTATCACCATCGTAGCAGCAAATGACTTGCTCTGTTGAACGGAACAATAATTGAATTTGCTCTGAAGTCGTTGATGTCCCGAGAGATGCTACTGCATAATCGACACCAAATTGCGCTAATGCCACCACATCCATGTAACCTTCAACCACCAGTAGTTTTTCTGGCTCATCATTGATTTGTAAAGCTTCATATAAACCATAAAGCTCATTACCTTTATGATACGTAATGGTTTCGGGGGAGTTCAAATACTTAGGTTTTTCATCCGTTAAAACACGTCCACCAAAGGCAACTGTTCGACCACGTTTATCCCGAATTGGAAACATAATGCGATTACGGAATTTATCGTACACGTTGCCACGATCGTTGCGAGAAAGCATACCTAAATCGAATAGCTTTTTCTGCTCTTCTCGATTTTTACCGAATTGACGCAACACCGTATCCATCGCATTGGGCACATAACCGATTTGAAAACGCTCGATAATTTCTGGCGATAAACCACGTTGCTGAAGATAGCTTTGAGCAGGAATATTTAGCGGGAGTTGAGCTTGATAAAACGACGCAATCTCTTGCATCAAATCGTATAAATTACGTTTTGTTTGATAGCTCACATCCGGTTTATTGCCGAATTGGTTTGGACGTTTTTCATAAGGCACTTCAAGTCCTGCCGAAGCGGCAAGTTCTTCAACGGCTTCAACAAATTCTAATTTGTCGTAATCCATTAAAAATGAAATGGCATTGCCTTTCGCGCCACAGCCAAAGCAATAATAGAATTGTTTTTTTTCACTTACCGTAAAGGAGGGTGTTTTTTCGTGATGAAACGGACAGCAAGCTTGATAATCTCGTCCCGCTTTTTTGAGTTTCACGCGTGCATTAATCACATCGACAATATTCGATTTTGTGAGCAGATCATCAATAAATTGGCGTGGAATTGAGCCTTTCATTGCCTTGCCTCCTTGAATACGATGCGAAAGTGCGGTTGATTTTGCGTGACTTTTTTTCGATGAATTTAAAGCAACAAAACCGTGATACCCAAAAGGTTTCACGGTTTGTCTTAACTCGAGTTAGAAAATACTACAAATTAGTATAAACGGGTATTGCGCGCGTTTTCGCGAGCGTTACGTTTAGCGTGACGTTTAGCAAGTGTTGCTTTTTCACGTTTACGGATTGTAGTTGGTTTTTCATAGAATTCACGAGCGCGAACTTCTGCTAAAATACCAGCTTTTTCGCAAGAGCGTTTGAAACGACGTAAAGCTACGTCGAATGATTCGTTTTCACGTACTTTAATTACAGGCATAAGCCAATCACCTCAATGAGTTTAATTTAATTGCAATTTTAAATTTTTATTACTGCCGAATGAACGGCAAATTCAATAAAGGACGCAATTCTAATCGATCTTCCCCGTAAAAGCAAAGGAAAGATCGCCTATTTGCTGAAAATTTGGCGTTTGAACTGGTTTAAGCGGGCTAAACAAGGTAAAATCTTTGCCAATTTTTTTAATAAAATGAGAATAAAATGCGTATTTTAGGAATCGAAACCTCCTGTGATGAAACAGGTGTCGCAATTTATGATGAAGATAAAGGCTTAATTGCTAATCAGCTCTACACGCAAATTGCCTTGCATGCGGATTACGGCGGTGTGGTGCCAGAACTGGCTTCTCGCGATCACATTCGCAAAACAGCACCATTAATTAAAGCCGCATTAGAAGAAGCCAATTTAACCGCTGATCAAATTGATGGTATCGCTTATACAAGCGGTCCGGGTTTAGTGGGTGCGTTATTAGTGGGCGCAACAATTGCTCGTTCACTAGCTTATGCTTGGAATGTGCCCGCTATTGGCGTACATCACATGGAAGGTCATCTACTTGCTCCAATGCTTGATGAAAACCGACCGCACTTTCCATTCATTGCCCTCTTAGTTTCAGGTGGACACACACAGTTAGTGCGCGTTGATGGCGTAGGGAAATATGAAGTCATTGGCGAATCCATTGATGATGCGGCAGGCGAAGCCTTTGATAAAACCGCGAAATTATTAGGATTAGATTATCCTGGCGGTGCGGCACTTTCACGTTTAGCCGAAAAAGGATCAAAAGATCGCTTTGTATTCCCTCGACCAATGACGGATCGACCTGGTCTTGATTTTAGCTTTTCAGGTTTAAAAACCTCAGCAGCAAACACCATTAATCAGGCGTTCAAACAAGAAGGTGAATTAACCGAACAAACCAAAGCTGATATTGCCTTTGCCTTCCAAGATTCTGTCGTGGATACACTTGCAATTAAATGCAAACGTGCCTTAAAAGAAACCGGTTATAAGCGTTTAGTCATTGCTGGCGGCGTAAGTGCAAACAAAAAATTACGTGAAACCCTTGGCACAATGATGAAAAATCTTGGTGGGGAAGTATTTTATCCGCAACCTCAATTTTGTACCGATAATGGTGCCATGATTGCCTATACGGGCTTTTTACGCTTAAAACAAGGTCAGCATAGCGATCTCGCCATTGATGTTAAACCTCGTTGGGCAATGACTGAACTCCCTGCAATTTAAGGAAAAAATATGGAAAATATGATTAAAGTAAGAGCTATGCGTGCAGCTGGTATCGCTTGTTTTTTAGTGCTTGCGATTATTGGTGCATGGATTTTTACCACGCCAAGCAGTGATATTGTTGACGCTCTTGCTGAAGCAGGAAAAATGGTTGGCGGCGGTGCCACTTACGGGACCTTTATGCTAGCAGCCTGTCCACCTGTTGCAGGATTCATTGCCTATCATTTCTGGAAATGGGTGGTTAAATAATGGCAAAACTCTATTTTTACTACTCTACGATGAATGCGGGTAAATCAACCACCCTGTTGCAGTCTTCCTATAACTATCGTGAACGAAATATGAACACCATGGTTTATACGGCAGCGATTGATGACCGCTTTGGAGCTGGCAAAGTCACGTCGCGTATTGGTATTCACGAAGAGGCGAATCTATTTACATCGACGAGTAATCTTTTTGACGAAGTGAATCAACGTTTACAACAAGAAAAAATTCATTGTGTTTTAGTTGATGAAGCCCAGTTTTTAACGAAACAACAAGTGTATCAGCTAAGCGATGTCGTAGATAAACTGAAGATTCCAGTGCTTTGTTATGGCTTGCGTACCGACTTCCAGGCTGAGCTATTTGAAGGCAGTAAGTATTTACTTGCTTGGGCAGATCAACTAGAAGAATTAAAAACAATCTGTTATTGTGGGCGTAAAGCCAATTTCGTTTTACGTTTAAATGAACAAGGTGAAGTCATTAAGGAAGGGGAACAAATCCAAATTGGTGGAAATGACTCTTATCTTTCGGTTTGCCGCTATCATTACAAAGAAAAGTGCGGTCAGCTTTAATCTCATTTTTCAATTTTATACTCGGAGGACAATTTTATGCTAAAGAACAAAACATTCGGCAGTGCCTTAATCATTGCAGGCACGACCATCGGAGCCGGGATGCTCGCGATGCCATTAACCTCTGCCGGAATTGGTTTTGGTTACACTGTTTTATTATTAGTCGGCTTATGGGCGCTGTTAGTTTATAGCGGTTTACTTTTTGTTGAAGTCTATCAAACAGCTGATCGCCTGAATGATGGCGTAGCGACTCTCGCTGAAAAATACTTTGGTATCACTGGACGTGTCTTAGCGACTTTTAGCTTGCTCATTTTACTTTACGCCCTTTCTGCGGCCTACATCACCGGAGGCGGTTCATTATTATCTGGTTTACCAACGGCTTTTGGCTTTGAAAGTCTCTCCTCCGAACTTTCAATCATTTTATTTACCGTCGTACTCGGTGCCTTTGTGGTTGTAGGTACAAGAGGCGTTGATGGTGCCACCCGTATTCTGTTCATCGGTAAATTAATTGCCTTTGCTTTTGTGTTGTTCATGATGTTACCAAAAGTATCTGTCGATAACCTGATGGCCTTACCTTTAAATTATGCTTTCGTGATCTCTGCGGCACCAATTTTCTTTACCTCTTTTGGCTTCCACATCATCATGGGTAGCGTAAATAGCTATTTAGATGGTAGTGTGACTCAATTCCGTAAAGCGATTTTAATTGGTACCGCAATTCCACTTGTAGCTTATTTAGTGTGGCAATTAGCGACTCACGGTGTATTAAGCCAAAATGAATTCGTGCAAGTGTTACAAGCGGATCCAACCCTTAACGGCTTAGTCAATGCAACACGTCAAATCACAAACTCCCACATCATGGGTGAAATCGTACGTGTGTTCTCTGCACTTGCATTAATCACCTCTTTCCTCGGTGTGATGCTAGGCGTGTTTGAAGGTTTAGGCGATTTATTTAAACGTTACAAATTGCCACACAACCGTTTAACACTTACCATTGCAGCCTTTACGCCACCACTTGCATTTGCCTTGTATTATCCTGAAGGCTTTATCGCTGCATTAAGCTATGCGGGTTTACTCTGTGCGTTCTATTGCTTAATTTTACCTATCGGTCTCGCATGGAAAACACGTCAAGCGAATCCAAATCTGCCTTATCGTGTAATCGGTGGAAACGTAACCTTAGTGATAGCCTTAGTAATTGGCGTAATCATTATGATCGTACCATTCTTAATTCAAGCAGGTTATTTACCTGCAGTAGCAGGCTAAAGTGCGGTAGATTTCCAGGGCATTTTTCTCATAAAAGTAGGGCTTAAACGCCCTATTTTTTTATTTTCAAAAAATTTTCATTTTTTTACCTCTCTTAATCTTTCCTTAAGATTCTCTTGTTTAAATACACTCATCGAAAGGCAAACAATCCAATCGATAAATAAATCTGAAAAATGTTAATCACTTAAGAAAAGATTAAGATTTGAATGATTTAATACATCTGAAAGCAAAGCTTTCAACTTACTTTATGATTATCTTATTTAGGAGAACAAACTATGAAAAAATTACTTACTGTTGCAGCTATCGCATTATCTTCTGTTGCCGTATATAACACCGCAATAGCACAAGGATTTAATGATGGTCACAAGCACAACACCCAACAAGGTTTTGTCGATGAAAGTGTTATTGTAAAAACCGTTGATGATGCATTAAATGCCAATGATGATACTCCAGTTCGTTTAGACGGACAAATTGTAAAACAAATTGGTAAAAAGGATTTCTTATTTAAAGACGCAAGTGGAAAAGAAATTCAAATTGAAGTCAGCAAAAAAGCATGGAATGGTGAAACGATAGCACCTCAAGATAACATTCAAATTATCGGTAAAGTCGATAAAGAATGGAATAAAACAGAAGTGGATGTGAAACAAATCATCAAAAAATAAGTAACAAAATGACCGCACTTTTCTTAAGTGCGGTTAAAAATCCCAAAGGAGAAGAAAATGGAAAACGTACAAACAATGTCAGATCTTATGCAGCAAATTCAACAACGAATTGATTCAATAAAAGCCTCTGCCATGCAGCAACAAACAGAAATGAAACAGTCATTAAATGAATGTATTGAGCAAAGTGAAGCCATTCAAAATCAATTAGTTCAAAGCCAACAGCAATTAACATCACAATTGGAATACGGCACGGCAGTATTAATTGAACTGGAACAAGGGTTACAGCTAGATTTCAGTACAGAAATCGCCGAATTTGAACAGTTGTGTCAAAATGAAACCGCCGATACGACAGAATTAACGCAACGATTGGAACAGCATGTACAGGAAAAAATCACGTTCCAATTAAACGAATTAAAAGCCAAAACAGGTATAGCCTTACAAGAGATTGGTCAGGTGACACTCCATGTTAAGCAGTTATTTGGGGCAGAAAAAAGTGCTAAAGTGAAAGGGTTGGCAAAATTAAAACAACGTTTATATAAACGTTTTGGTAAACAGATTATTGCTTCAAAAGAATGCTTGGCAAAACAACTGGAACGTGGAGCCAGTAAATTAAGAGCTTAAAATGTCCGCTATCGTTTATTAAGAAGAAAAGTTAAACCGCACTTAATCTTGAGATGAGATGAAGTGCGGTCATTTTTTTAGTTTTTTTTTCGATTGAGACGGTTAAATCTGAGCCAAAAATTCTTCTTCCGTTAGAACGGTAACACCTAATTCTTGTGCTTTTGTGAGCTTAGAACCCGCCGCATCACCGGCAATCACAAAATCCGTTTTTGCTGAAACCGAGCCGCTCACTTTCGCGCCCATGTCTTGTAATAAGGCTTTAGCTTCATTACGTCCCATTTGAGTTAAGGTTCCGGTTAATACAACCGTTTTGCCTTTAAAGCGGTTTTCTGTCACTTCTTTGGTTTCCACGGTTTCCCAATGTACGCCTTGAGCGATTAAATCATTCACTACCGCCACATTATGTGGTTCGTGCCAAAACGCCAAAATACGATTTGCCACTACTTCGCCCACATCAGGCACTTGCTGTAAGGCTTCTAAATCTGCATTTTGCAAAGCTTCTAAGGTTTTGAAATGATTTGCTAAATTCAATGCCGTTGCTTCACCCACTTCACGAATCCCTAAAGCAAAAATAAAACGATCCAACGTCGTATTTTTTGCTTTTTCAAGGCTCGCTAAGGCATTTTCGGCTGATTTTGTGCCCATTCTTTCCAAACGGGTTAGCGTAGTTAAATCTAACTTAAATAAATCGGCCGGTGTATGAACTAATTCACGATCCACCAACTGCTCGATTAATTTCCCCCCTACACCATCAATATCCATGGCTTTGCGAGAAACAAAATGTTTAAGCGCTTCTTTACGCTGTGCTGCACAGAACAAACCGCCCGTACAACGTGCTACTGCTTCGCCTTCAATGCGAACAATAGTCGAATCACATACAGGACAAGTCTCAGGGAAAACAATCGGTCTCGCATCCGCTGGGCGACGATCGTGTAATACACCAATAATTTGTGGGATCACATCTCCCGCACGACGAATCACTACCGTATCGCCAATAGCAATATCCAAGCGTTCAATTTCATCGCCGTTATGTAATGTAGCGTTACTTACCGTTACCCCTGCCACAAATACCGGTTCCAATTTAGCCACTGGGGTAATCGCCCCTGTTCTGCCCACTTGGAATTCCACATCATTTAAGCGAGTTAATTCTTCTTGTGCAGGGAATTTATAAGCAATTGCCCAACGTGGTGCTTTTGAGATAAAACCTAATTTCTCTTGTAACGCAATATCATTGATTTTCAGCACGGTGCCATCAATATCGTAGCCAAGAGAGCTGCGTTTATTTTGAATATCACGATAAAAATCCAACACTTCATCTGTGCCGTTACATAAACGGATTTCTGGGTTTACTGGAATCCCAATAGACTTCAACCATTGCAAACGATCATAATGTGTATTCGGTAAATCTACCCCTTCAGCAATACCAATACTATAAGCATTCAAGACCAATGGACGTTTACTCGTAATTTTCGGATCGAGCTGGCGCAACGATCCCGCTGCTGCATTACGTGGGTTAGCAAAAGTTTTCTCACCTTTCTCTAGAGCCTGTTGATTTAAACGCTCAAAGCCTGCGTGTGGCATAAACACTTCACCACGCACTTCTAAACGTACAGGCGGATTGTCCATTAAAAGCTGCAACGGAATATTTCGAATCGTGCGAATATTGGCAGTAATATCTTCCCCTGTCGTCCCATCACCACGGGTTGCAGCTTGAGTCAGTACGCCATTCACATACAAAATACTCACCGCTAAACCATCTAATTTCGGTTCACAGCAGAAAGTTAGCGGGTCAGGCAAATGAATAAGACGATCTTCAATGCGTTTTACGAATGCATAAAATTCCTCGTCTGAAAACGCATTATCTAAAGATAACATTGGAATTTCATGACGAATTTGTGCAAAGCCTGACAGTGGTTTAGCGCCTACGCGTTGAGTAGGTGAATCAGCCGTAATGAGTTCCGGATGAGCGGCTTCTAAGGCTTTAAGTTGATGAAATAAACGGTCATATTCCGCATCCGGAATGGTTGGGTTATCCAATACGTGATATTCATATTCATAACGACGAAGATCATGACGTAATGTATCAATTTGTTGCTGAAGGCTCATAATGTTCTCTAACGGTTTACTCATTGAATTAAAATGGGCGAACCATCGGCTCGCCCAAAGTGCGGTTATTTTTTCGTGCGTTTTATGCGATGCGAGATAAATAATCCTGCTCAGCTACATCATCAAAAATCTCTTGCTGATCAGTCAACACCACGCCACCTAAATCTTCTGCGATGGTTTTCGCTGCGCGAATCATCATGCGTAAATTTGCCAAATTATTACCTGGTGATGGTAGCTGCATAAAGAGCACTACGCCCATGGTTGAAAACTCTGCCATATTGTAATAATCAAACGTACCGGGCTGTTCAATGTTTGCCACACTAAATAACACTGGGCTTGCCACACTTAAATCAAAGTGGCGGTGATACATTTGACGCTCACCAAAAATAAACCCGAGGTTTTCTAAAGATTGAGATAATTGTGGCCCATAGAATTCACGATTTTGATTTGAAATAACATAAAGTTGAACAAATCCCGTGGTTTGTTTTGGTTTTTCCACTTCTACCGGTTCGTGATAGTTAAAATGCACGTTCTCGTGAGTAGGTTCTTGAGTTGGATTTAATGACATCTCGGCTAACTGCTCACGCAATTCAGGCGAAGAAGAATTCACACCATCAAAATCATTGCTTTGTGCTTCTAATTCTTCGATTGTCATCTCTGCCACACGTGGTTTCGGTTGTACATTCGTTTCAGGATAAACCACAGGTTCAGGCTGTGGCGCAGGAGCAGGTTGCGCCGTATTCATCTCATAAACTGGCTGATTTGGTAAGGAGATTTTAATATCATCCACACTTTTTTCTATTTGACGCGCATCAACTTGAGCATGTTGCTCATCAAAATTTAATTGTTGTTGGCTTGCCGCCTGAGGTGTCACTTTAGGTTGAATATGTTGTTGTACAGGCTGTGCCGCTTGAGCACGATGTGTTAAACGAATATCCGCATTAGGATCAGCGGCTTGCGAAAAAGGATTGACCTCACCGTTTTTAGAAGTGCGGTTAAATGTATTCGCGCTTTTAAAATATTTTGATTTCTCACGGCGATTTGACCATAATCCGTGTACCACTAAGGCAATTAAAGCAATTACCCCTAAAATAATCAAAATGGTATTTAAGTCCATTCTTGTTGCTCCTTAACGCAATGATTTTTGCTGATCCTATCACATTTCGACAGGTGAAAAAATAGAAAAGCAAACAAGATATTAAAAGGGATGAGATGGAATTTTCCTCAAAAAATATTGTCTTTCTGTGACGTTTTGTATTTTTACTTTTCAATTTAAAGGAACAATGATGATCGATCAAAATGAAATAAAATCTGCTTTCAATCATTTCGTGATGGGTTGGCATTTCATTACGCAAAAAGGTCTCCGACGTTTTGTGATTATGCCAATTCTACTGAATATCGTCCTGCTTACAGGCTTATTTTGGTTATTTGTTTCTCAAATCTCCACAATGATCGACTGGGTAATGAGCTTTATTCCTGATTGGTTAAGCTTTTTAAGTGTGATTTTGCTCGTGCTATCTATTGGCTCAATTCTCTTATTTTTCTATTTTGCCTTTACGACACTTTCAGGCTTTATTGCCGCACCGTTTAATGGATTGTTGGCAGAAAAAGTCGAAAAAATGCTGACTGGTGAAGCCGTTAATGATGATGGTTTTGCCGAAATTATGAAAGATGTGCCGCGTATGTTGAACCGAGAATGGCAAAAACTATGGTACAGCTTACCGAAATTTGTGGGCTTGTTCTTATTGAGTTTTATCCCAGTTATTGGGCAAACCATTATTCCAGTACTAACATTCCTATTTACCTGTTGGATGATGGCGATTCAGTACTGTGACTACCCGTTTGATAACCATAAAATTTCTTTTGGCATTATGAAAAATGCATTAGGTGAAAGACGATCTCAAAGCCTGACATTCGGGGCGTTAATTACTCTTTGTACCGCATTGCCACTTGTGAATTTAGTGATTATTCCTGTGGCGGTCTGTGGTGCAACCGTAATGTGGGTGGAAAATTATCGCTCACAATTAAAATTTGATATGAATTTTGACCGCACTTCAGGTTCAACACAAATTGTGACACGTTCTACGAGTACAGAAATTAAGCCTTCAGGAAATAACATCGTGAATAAATAGCATTTAGTTATAAAATATAGCTATTAACTATTTTTTTTATATAAAAACCGGTGTTATAACTACTGCATCAACTCATTCCAAAATATAAAAGGACAGTAAAATGACAATTTATGCAGATAACTCATACTCAATCGGTAATACTCCATTAGTTCGTTTAAAACACTTCGGACACAATGGTAACGTTGTCGTAAAAATTGAAGGTCGTAACCCAAGCTTCAGCGTGAAATGCCGTATTGGTGCCAATATGATTTGGCAAGCAGAAAAAGACGGCATTTTAACCGCGGGTAAAGAAATTGTAGATGCAACCAGCGGTAACACCGGTATTGCTTTAGCTTATGTAGCAGCAGCACGCGGTTACAAAATCACCTTAACCATGCCTGAAACCATGAGTCTTGAACGTAAACGTTTATTACGTGGTTTAGGCGTGAATCTTGTGCTCACTGAAGGCTCAAAAGGGATGAAAGGTGCGATCGCTAAAGCAGAAGAAATTGTGGCGTCTAACCCAAATCATTATGTGATGCTAAAACAATTTGAAAACCCGGCTAACCCTGACATTCACCGTCAAACTACTGGTGAAGAAATCTGGAAAGATACTGAAGGTAAAGTTGATGTCGTAGTTGCCGGTGTGGGTACCGGTGGTACAATTACCGGTATTTCTCGTGCAATCAAATTAGATCACGGTAAAAAAATTACCTCTGTAGCGGTTGAACCAACAGAATCACCTGTTATTAGCCAAACCCTTGCTGGTCAAGAGGTGAAACCAGGTCCACACAAAATTCAAGGTATCGGTGCGGGCTTCATTCCGAAAAACTTAGATTTATCATTAATTGATCGCGTGGAAACTGTAGATAGCGATACGGCAATTGCGACCGCTCGTCGCTTAATGGCTGAGGAGGGTATTCTTGCGGGTATTTCTTCAGGTGCGGCTGTGGCAGCGGCTGACCGCTTAGCAAAACTACCAGAATTCCAAGATAAATTAATCGTTGCAATCCTACCTTCTGCATCAGAACGTTATTTAAGTACGGCGTTATTCGAAGGTATTGAAGCTTAATCTATTGATTGAATTCATTCTATCTAAGGTCTGTTTTTACAGACCTTTTTTGTTTATTAATTAAACAGTTTTTATTTGATATAACGAAAAGAAATAATTCATAAATAAATAATACTTTTCTTTTCTTTTTCGCTTCTTATAATTCATTTCACTTTCGTTATTTATCTAAAAAAGGAATACTTATGAAAAAATCATTTTTTAGCACCGCACTTTTAGCGGCAGGATTAGCCCTTTCTACTTTTGCTAACGCCGGTGAAATTGCTGATCGCGTTGAACAAACTAAAACCTTATTAGTTGGTACTGAGGGTACTTACGCACCATTTACTTTCCACGATAAAGATGGCAAGTTAACCGGTTTCGATGTAGAAATTATCGAAAAAGTTGCACAAAAATTAGGTTGGAAAGTTGAATTTAAAGAAACCGCTTGGGACGGCATGTATGCAGGTTTGAACGCAAAACGCTTTGATGTTATTGCGAATCAAACCAATCCAAGCCCAGAACGTTTAAAAAAATATGATTACAGTGCACCTTATAACTACTCTGCTGGCGTAATCGTGACGAAAGCTGATAACGATAGCATTAAATCATTCCCTGATTTAAAAGGTAAAAAATCTGCACAATCTGCAACCAGTAACTGGAGCAAAGACGCACGTGATAATGGTGCAATTATTGTGACCGTTGATAGCTTGGCGCAAAACCTTGAAGCAGTAAAACAAGGTCGTGTTGATGCAACAGTAAACGATAAGCTTGCAGTATTAGATTACTTCAAAAAACAACCTAACTCAGGCTTAAAAATTGCTGTAGAAAGTGATAAAAAAATCCCAACCGGTTTTGCTTTCTTGAAAGGTGAAGAACCGCTTATTGCAAAAGTGAACCAAGCACTTGAAGAACTACGCAAAGACGGAACGTTAAAACAACTTTCAATCAAATGGTTTGGCGATGACATTACTCAATAATTGGTTAGCCAGCCTTCCATTTATGACCGCAGAACGAGCTGATTATGTAATCAGCTCGTTTTGGCCTATGATGGAAGGGGCAATTTTATATACAATCCCCCTTGCGGTCATTTCCTTCTTTTGCGGTTTATTCATTGCGGTTATCGTGGCTGTGATTTGCACATTGCCACATCCCAATTTAATGACCAAAATTCTGCAGGGCATTTGTCGCACCTATATTTCAATTATTCGTGGCACTCCAATGCTGGTGCAGATCTTCATTATCTTCTACGGTTTACCTGAAGTTGGTATCAAGCTAGAACCTTTTCCAACCGCAATTATTGCGTTCTCCATTAACATTGGTGCTTATGCAGCAGAAACGGTGAGGGCCTCCATTCTTGCGATTCCTAAAGGTCAATGGGAAGCCTCTTATGCGATAGGCATGAATTACACACAAGCTTTCGTGCGTACCATTATGCCGCAAGCTTTACGTATTTCCGTCCCTTCGCTATCAAATACCTTCATTAGCACAGTGAAAGATACATCCCTTGCTTCACTCGTTTGGATTGCGGAACTATTCCGTGTGGCGCAAAACATCACCGCCGAAAACTACGAATTTATTTTAATTTATAGTGAAGCGGCTCTCATTTATTGGGTATTCTGTTTTGTGCTGTCGATGGGACAAACCCGTTTAGAAAAACGCCTTTCTCGCCATTTATAAGGACTGTTTATGTTAAAAGTCACGAATATTCAGAAAAGTTTTAATGGCCACCATGTATTAAAAGGCATTGATTTTGAAATTAATAAAGGTGAAGTGGTTGCCATTCTGGGTCCATCAGGTTCAGGCAAGACGACTTTTTTACGCTGTTTAAATTTGCTCGAACGTCCGGAAAAAGGAGTATTAGCATTTACTGATGGAAGCTTAACCATTGATTTCAGCAAGAAGATCAGCAAAGCCGATGAACTAAAATTGCGTCGTCGTTCTTCAATGGTATTCCAACAATACAATCTCTTTCCTCACCGCACAGCACTTGAAAATGTGATGGAAGGCATGGTAGTTGTGCAAAAACAAGCGAAAGAGATTGCGCGTGAAAAAGCCTTAGCATTATTGGAAAAAGTTGGTTTAAAAGCAAAAGCGGATTTATATCCCTCTCAACTTTCTGGTGGTCAACAGCAACGTGTCGGGATCGCCCGTGCTTTAGCCGTTAAACCCGATATTATCTTGTTAGATGAGCCTACTTCCGCTCTTGACCCTGAACTCGTCGGTGAAGTGTTACAAGCACTCAAAATGCTCGCACAAGAAGGTTGGACAATGATTATCGTCACCCATGAATTGAATTTTGCCAAAGATGTGGCAGATCGCGTGATTCTCATGGAAAATGGTCAGGTAGTTGAACAAAATACCGCGGCTGAATTCTTCAGTCATCCACAGCAAGAGCGCACCAAACAATTCTTATTGCAAGCTAAAATGCCAATGGAATTCGAAGATTATTGTATTTAATCAAACCTCTAAATATAAAAAGAACGGTCAAAAAACATCATGAATTTTGACCGCTCTTTCTATTTGAATAAATTACATAATGGCGTTATAGAATACTGTTGCTAAAGCCGCCCCGATAAATGGCCCTATAACCGGCACCCAACTGTATCCCCAGTCAGCTTTAGTTTTTAATGTACCACCCAGGAAAAGACCTAAGGTTAAGCGCGGACCAAGATCTCGAGCGGGATTGTTCGCAGAACCGGTTGTTCCACCTAAGCTCAAACCAATTGCCCAAACTAAAATCGCTACTGGTAATGCCCCGATAGAGCCTAAACCAATTGGCGTGCTTTCTGCTGTGCCAGGTAAAGTGATATTTGCCCCCGCAAGATAGAAAATCACGAAAACAAGCACGAAGGTACCAACAATTTCGTTCACTAAGTTGATTGGATAGTTACGAATAGCAGGTTCGGTACAGAAACAAGCGCGTTTTAAACCCTCTTCTTCGGTCGCTGCAAAGTGATCTTTATACATAATGTAAACCAACAACGCACCAACCATGCCCCCCACAACTTGTGCCACAATATAGCCTGGTACCAGCTCCCAAGCAAATACACCCTTCATTGCCACACCAAGTGTTACCGCTGGATTTAAGTGCGCCCCGCTGTAAGGACCTGTCACAACAACGGCCACATACACCGCAAATGCCCACGCGGTAGTAATCACAATCCAACCAGAACTTTGCCCTTTCGTTTTATTTAAACATACGTTGGCCACCACACCGTTACCTAACAGGATGAGAAGTGCTGTGCCAAAAAATTCTGCAAAATAGGCATTCATAAGAGAATCTCCAAATAATGATTAACTTAATGATTTCATTAAAGAAATCTTGATTTGCAATTCGTTTCGTTGTTTGATCAAATATTGAGATACTCAAAGTGAGTGGCTTCATTATCTAGTTTTAACCAATTAATTCAATAGACGAAACCGATCTATTTTCTAAAAATGAGAGAGCGATCACATTATTTTGTGCGTTAACGCAATCGGTTGCATATCTTCAGAGAAAAATCTGTGATGCTAATCACAAAACCCAACATTGCTTGTTCCAATTAGATTCGAATTCAATTAAGTTAGGTTCGCAATTTGTTCGTTTAAGCTCAAAATTTCTTCATTCATTTAATGAGAGTGCCAAGCACTCTAAGGAATAGAACCATGACAGACAAAAAATACATCATCGCTTTGGACCAAGGTACCACAAGCTCTCGTGCAGTATTATTAGATCACAATGCGAATGTTGTCGAAATCGCCCAACGTGAATTTACACAAATTTATCCACGCGCAGGCTGGGTGGAACATAATCCAATGGAAATTTGGGCAACACAAAGTTCAACATTAAACGAAGTAGTTGCAAAAGCAGGCATTACCTCAGACGAAATTGCTGCAATTGGTATTACTAACCAACGTGAAACCACCATTGTGTGGGAAAAAGCAACCGGCACACCGGTTTATAACGCAATTGTGTGGCAATGCCGTCGTACCGCAGATATTACAGACAAACTTAAAGCGGATGGTCACGAAGAATATATCCGCAACACCACAGGTTTAGTGGTGGACCCATACTTCTCCGGTACAAAAGTGAAATGGATTTTGGACAATGTAGAAGGCGCGCGCGAAAAAGCGGAACGTGGCGAGCTTCTATTTGGTACCGTAGATACCTGGCTTGTATGGAAATTAACCCAAGGCCGTGTGCACGTAACGGATTACACCAACGCATCCCGTACCATGTTATTTAACATCCATACGAAAAAATGGGATGACAAAATGTTGGAATTATTAAATATTCCACGCTCTATGTTGCCTGAAGTACGCAATTCATCCGAAGTGTATGGCCAAACCAACATCGGGGGTAAAGGTGGCGTACGTATTCCTGTTGCAGGTATTGCGGGTGACCAACAAGCGGCACTTTACGGCCATCTATGTACACGCGCAGGCCAAGCGAAAAATACCTATGGTACAGGCTGCTTTATGTTGCTACACACCGGTGATAAAGCTATTACCTCTAAAAATGGCCTATTAACCACCATCGCGTGTAACGCCAAAGGTGAACCTGAATACGCACTTGAAGGTTCGGTATTTATCGCAGGTGCTTCAATCCAATGGTTGCGTGATGAACTCAAAATCGTTCATGACAGCTATGACTCCGAATACTTCGCCCAAAAAGTCCCAGACAGCAACGGGGTATATGTCGTGCCAGCCTTTACTGGTTTAGGCGCACCATATTGGGATCCGTATGCACGCGGTGCCATTTTCGGTCTTTCTCGTGGTTCTAACCGTAACCATATTGTACGCGCGACCCTTGAATCTATCGCTTACCAAACCCGTGACGTATTAGAAGCAATGCAATCTGACTCAGGTCAACGCTTACAATATTTACGTGTCGATGGTGGCGCAACCAACAACAACTTCTTAATGCAGTTCCAAGCGGATATTTTAGATGTGAATGTTGAACGCCCAGTAGTGAAAGAAGTAACCGCACTTGGTGCGGCTTACCTTGCTGGTCTTGCCGTTGGTTTCTGGAAAGATTTAGACGAACTTCACGACAAAGCACGTGTAGAACGTACCTTTACCCCAGATAATGATGAAGAAAAACGTGAACGTCGTTATAAAGGTTGGAAAAAAGCGGTTAAACGCTCATTAGAATGGGCAAAAGAAGATGCAGAGTAATCCTTCTAATCCATAATAAAGTGCGGTCAAAATCGCTTGTGTTTTTGACCGCACTTTTATTTAGGAGTAATGACCTTACCTGAAGAAAGATCATATAGGAGGAGCTATTTCACCTGCATTTACAAAAGGTTATCCCCCTTACTAACCTGTAATAAATTCTCTCAAAAACTCATCAATTCGTTTATTCAAAAAAATCATACGCTCCTCATTAAAATAAACTTTGGCTTTTTCTCTATCAACTGTTGCTTTTAGAGCATTTAATTTGCCTAAGTCCAAATTCTCGCGAGTATATTTTCTTGCCAAAAGCATACGTAACAGATCGCCATTCAACCCTAAATCTTTAATCACTTTTAACACTTTATCATTAGCATCTTTTTGTTTGTAAGTGGTGATGTAATCACTTAATGCTAAATTTGGATCAAGCTTGATATCACCGGATTGCACATCGTGTAAAAACAACTCAGCAAATTTTTGATCTTCTTTAGAAAGCGTAGCAAAAGAATGATGCAATTCTTCAAGTGCCGCAGCTTCTCCTTCACCACCAATGGTTTTGAACCATTTTGTAAAGCGGTCATTCATATATTCCTGATCGATCCTGTCAGTTTCAATCTCATTGATATGCGAACGCAAATCAAATGGCTCTTCGTCGCTACCTCCACCGCCGCCAGGTCCTTCTTTAAATAAATCTTTATAACGTGCCAGCAGTTTATCGTAGGTCTTTTGATCAAAATTAAGTGTGGCAGTGATCACGCTGTCGTCTTCCTGCATCACGTCATAACTTAATTTTTCCCACACAAAACCGAGCAGCCGGGCAGCCTGTAAGTGATCGTTGAGCTGATTGAATAATTTGACAAACTTCGCACAAGCAGTTGCATCATTAGGATTGGTTGCAAAATCCGCCACTCTCTCACGTTTGAAAATATTGGCAATATCGGCAAAGCAGACATTCATTTTGTGGATAATCTTATCTAAATTATCCACAAATAGACCCATCGGACGATCGCCAGAATAAAGCTTAACAGCCCTCTCGATATTCCGTTGCATTGTATGTGGCTTACGGTAATAACGGATTAAGCCGAAAGGTTTGTCGGTTTTATCGCATAAGCGATTGGTACGTGAAAACGCCTGAATCAAATTGGCATACTCCAAAATTTTGTCTAAATAGAGCGTATTCAGCCACTCGCTGTTAAACCCCGTCAGCATTTGATCTACCACAATCAATAAATCCAGCTGCTCGTCGGGCTTGATTCTCTTATACGTATTGATATGTGACAACCTATCCGACAAATCCGTTTTAAATCGGGAATAAGTGGCATAGCCGAAACTCGTGTCGAACTGGTCGTTGTAATCTTTCAAAATTTCGGCAATCCATTCTTCCTTGTCGTTGCCTTGTCCATCGTTAAGAATATTCGGATCGAAAAGGGCAGTCAGCTTCAGCCCGGAATTTTTGGCTTTAATTAGGCGATAATAATTGACCGCTTCGGGAATTGAACTGGTGGCAAAAATGGCATGGTATTTTTTGCCTTGACTGAGCCGCTGCCAATTCTCCAGCATATCATCAATCACCGCATTAACGTGTTCAGGCGTTTGATATTGCACATTCGGCACATAATCCTCAATGCCTTTTTGATATTTGCCATTCTCATCATACTTGCCCGCCATCGGCACATCGTTCATAAAATGATTGAAAATTTTTTTCTTCTCCTCATTAACAAATGCTCCGTTCTCATCTTTAGCAAATACTTCCTCCTTATCTGCAGCTTTCGCTTCCTGCAACGCCACCACACAGCGTAAATCGCTGTCTTTAAAGGTACGGATATGGAAGGGGTGAAAGCCCAGCACATTTTCATCACGAATGCCATCTGCAATGGAATAGCGGTGCAATTCATTGCCGAAAACCGTGGCAGTGGTTGAATTTTTCTTAGCGTTTTCTTCTTCAATCGGCGTGCCGGTAAAGCCGAAGAAAAGCGCATTGGGGAAAGTGTGTTTAATGGTGAGCAACATAGCGCCAAAGGTGGTGCGGTGGGCTTCATCAATAATAAACACCAAACGCTTGCCGCTGATTTGTTCGATATCTGCCTCATTGACCCCTTCTTCTGCCTTGATATTACTCATTTTTTGGATGGAGGTCACAATTAAGCGGTCGCAGTCTTGTTTGCTTTTCAGCTTGCCGAGCAAAATGGCAGTATTTTCCGTTTCCTGCACATCACCTTCACTGTCGGCAAAATTTTTATATTCAAATAATGATTGATCGCTTAACTCAATACGGTCAAGTAAGAAAATCACCTTATCCGCATCTTTGCGGCGGCTGATTAACTGCGCAGATTTAAAACTCGACATCGTTTTGCCCGAGCCTGTGGTATGCCAAATATAGCCTCCGCGCTGATTACCCGAAGTCCAATCTGTCTTTGCCACTGTGTCGGCAATTTTGTTGACCGCATAATACTGATAGCTGCGCAACACTTTAAGTTGTTTGTCTTTTTCATCTGCAATGGTGTAATCGCCAATAAATTGGTGTGCCATTGGAATCGAGAGAAAATGAGTTGCTACCTTATCCCAATCATTCATATAGACATTATTGAAATCCGCCCAACGGAAGTAAAAGGCTGGGTTTAATTTGCGATTGGTATTGGCAAAATAGCGACATTCTTCTGGTGTCATCGCTACAAAAATCTGTACCAAGCTAAAAATTCCCGAAAACGCGCCCGCCTTATGGTATCGCTCAATTTGATTAGTAGCTTGGCTGATGGGCACGCCTGAACGCTTCAGCTCAATATGGAACATAGGCATACCGTTGATTAACAGCATCAAATCGCCACGCTGTTTGGGGTATAAATCCGAACGAGGGGTAAAGTGGGGCTGTTGGGCAATTTGATAGCGGCTTTTGCCGGCAGAAATTTCCTCACGGTCGAAAATATCCAGCGACACTTCCTTGCCAAAATGACGGCTTGCCTCATTTTCACGCTTGATAGCCACCGTTTTGCCGTTGATAAAGCTGTTTAACGCATAAGGCGTTTTCAATGCTTGCACCCGCTCCAAAATCTGGTTCATTTCCGAGCGAATCAACGGCACATCAAGCTTGTCGATATGTTGGTTGGTTTTATTCAAATGCGCCTGCCAGTTGGCAATTAAATCTTCTTCGGTGGGGTGGCGCAACACTTCTTTTTCCCAGCTTTTGGTGCCAAGCAAGGCAATCAGTGCATTTTCAAAATCAGATTCTTTGTTGAACATTTATTTCCTCCCGCAAGTTTGGCTTTAATTCATTGTTTTTATAGAGTATTCTGAAAGGCTTCTTGCCAAAAAGTATCTTCTTCCCAATTTATAGGCATCCCCATATTGACTCGTGGCACTGAGGGATAGCGCTCAAGCAAGGCTTTTAAGCGATTTGCCCACGTAGAATTAGGACTAATAGTGTAAAGTAAGGATTGCAATACCGTTAAAATAGAATAAACACGTCGTTTAAATTGTACATTGTATAATTCACTACATTGAGGAGTGGTGGATAACCATTTAATTTTGGAAGATGTTGGTATTTTAATAGCGACACCTAATTCTTTATTCCACAAGCGTCCATGATGGGCACAAATATTACGAATACTATTTAGTGCTTTTAGCCAGGACTCCAAAATCTCTGCATTTACGCCCAAATTAGTCGCAATCTCTTTTTTTATTGCGGCTGATTTTAATCCTGCATATAAGTGACTTAATTCTCCCCAAGTCAGCATTTCCATCACCATCCAGCTTGGGGGTAATTTGGGCTTATCGTATTGTGTTAGATAATGACGCAGGAAATTTTCTTTTTGTGCTCGTTCAATAAGGAGAGATTTTTGTTCATGTGAGATATTTTTTCTTTTATCAATGTTTTTAATATCGCTGTCTAGTTTGTTTTTTTCATCTAATAGTTGTTTTTCAATATTGGCTAATAAACGGAAGTGGGAAAACTTATTAAAAAAATGATGTTCGTTTAAATACCAAAAAGCGTCTAAGATTAAGCCATCATCATTTTTTGCGAGAGAATGGACATTACATATTTGTGTTCTAATCGCGACTTCAATACGCTCAATCGCATCCATTATTAATAAACGCAATTCACGGTCAAAAACATATAAATCTAAAATATCGTCAAAAGAAACATTGGGTTTAAAGTTATGGAGAGTTGTAGAATTTGGTATTTGAAAAGGAATAGTGTAAGCAGAAAGTCGATAATAGCCAATAAAATCCAAATAGCGGCTGGTTCGTGTTTCGTCATTGATTTGCAAGCCACGATTTTTCCACTCCTTGATGAGCTCTTGATTGTTTTTAGCAGGTTTATTAAATTCCAACATTTATTTCCCTTTTATATATACAAAAAACCCGCCGATTTGTGCATTGTTAAGAGGCCTGGCGGGTGTGTTGGTTATCATTTTACTGAAAATAACCGTTATAGGCAATGAAAAAATGTAGCAAGTTTTTTCATAGTGACGCAGGGCGGATATTCCGCACGCCGTTGCGATATTAAATAATTTGATGCTGAGCAAGTTCTCGTAGTGTGTGTACCGTAGGTTCACACACGCGTTTGAAATATTGATTGATTTTCTATGTGTGTACATAATAAATCATTCACACACCCTACGCCCTACATCAACATCGCCACCAACAGGCCTTTTTTAAGTTGGTTTAATTTTTCAACCTCTGCCGACTGTGAGGCAATGGTTTCGTCCAGTTGACGGAAGAAGTTGCCGATTGCGGCTTGTTCTGCTTTGGTCGGAGGAATAAGATATTCTAAAATTTTGATACCTGACCAATTAACATAAATTTGAGTATTTCCTTGTGCTGAATAAATTATTTTTTGCCTCATATTATCAGCATTCAATAAATGATATAAAAATAAAGGAATAAAGTGTTCTTGGTGTATTTCAATACGTTGTGTACGTTGGTTATAGACATAAGTATCATTTTGATCAATCAGCAAAACCCGTCCAATGATTCTTCCTGAGCTTGTTTTATCGTTTAAAATCATTGTTAAATCATTTTTATTTAAGATTCTTTTTTCTGTTTTATCATTTTTATGTGTTCTGATTCCCTGATCTGTATATGTACTTTTTTCAGAATATGACCCGATACTAATTACTTTATAGTTTCCATCTTCACAAAATTCGGATTCTAATGAAGTCCCACTTGTTGCTTTACCAAAAGCTCCTAGTTTCCATTCCCTCCATTCTCCTTCAAACCCTTTAAAGCGGATTTTCGGTATTTTTTCACCGTTTGCGGGGAACATTTTTGCCAGCATTGCCTTTTTAAGCTGACGGCTTTTTTCCAACACCGCACGGCTCTCGGCAATTTGGCTGTCTAAACGACGGAAAAATAAACCGAGGTGGGTTTGCTCGGGGAGGGATGGAGCTAAAAATTCAAATTTACTATACTCTTTTGAATTAATACCAGGTTGTCCACTTCTTTGGGAAGTTAAGGTAATAAATCTATTGAAGTGATTAGTTAATGTATTTTGAAAAATAAATTGATCATCAACCTCTTTTTTTAACTTCGCACGAATTAAAAAGCCAGCAAAATATACTAGACCGTCATTTTCATCATAAAGATAGCTTTTCCCAACACTAGCACCAGTTCGGGCAAATAATAAATCACCTTTTTGCAGCTTATAGTTATCTGCTTTTGAAAAATCTACATCAGGGCTAGTTACATTTTCTTGCAAGAATTGCCTTGATTCATCATCAATATCAGTAATGCGAATGTATTTATGTACGCCATCAAAATTTATAGCTTGAGCATTTAACCCATATTCAAAAATTTCGCTCACATCATTTAAGGTCTTCTCTTCCCACATCTCCATAAAACCTTGAAAGCGTAAACGTGGCTCTTGTCGCTTATTCATTTTGCCCCCTTAGCTTTTCAAAATCGCCTGCCATGCGGCAATGCCCTGCAAGTCAAACTCGCTGCCGGTAAGTTCGTCCATCATTTGCGCCAGTGCGGCGGCGCTTTCTTGTTTGCGTTGGCTGATATGCTGATAGGTGTCGGCATATTTGTCGCAAAGTGCGGTCAGTTTTTGGCTAAATTGCGCCAGCATGTTTTCAGGCAGTCTGCACATCGCCGTATTGAGCGGAACAAACCATTTTTGGCGGAGCAAATCGAGGGCTTCGGCATCATCCAGGGCTTCAATAGTGGCTTTGGTTTTGCTGTGCAGCTCGGCGGATAGGGTTTTGAGTTCCGCCTTGAGCGTTTTTTCTTCGGCAAGCAGCTTATAGGCAGCCTGCAATTTTGCGCCCAGGCTTTCTTCGGCAAAAATGTGTTTGTCGATGGCTTTGGTCAAGTCGGCTTTTTTGGCAATTGCTACGCCGTCGGCTTCCAATTCTTGTTGCAAAGCTTTGGGAATTTCGGCATTGATAAAGCCGTCGCCTTCTTCATTGACGGCAGGGCAGGCTTTTTCTTCTTCGCTCAGGTTCTCCAAAATGCTTTGCATCTCGGCGGCGATTTCCGCCAAGCGGGTTTCTTTGGCTTTTAGGTTTGCCAATTCCTGCGGTAATTTGATGGCCTGCACCAATTCAAACGGCAGAATATGCCCCACCCAGCCGTCTTGTACTTCGGCTTCTTTTTTGGTTTGGTTGTCTTTTTTCAGCACCATAAATGGATCAACCTGCTTAATGGCCTGTTTGCCTTCGGTTTGAATCATCTCCAAATCAGCGGCAATGCCTGCCACATCGGCACGCCATAAGTCATCGAGTTTTTGATAGGCAGTATAGAAATCCAATAAGGGCATTGCCTGCACTTTTTCCCGGATGAGTTCGGCGAGTTGCTGCTGGGTTTGGGAAATATTGAGCGTTTCCATCGGCTCAATCAGCAGGGTTTCCAAGCGAGCGGGGAAATCGGCAAAGTTTTGGGCAAATTGCGCTTGGTAATTCAGCACGCTGGTGTGGCTTTGCATGGCGGCTTTGAGATTGTCGGTTTTCGGCTGCACATAAGGTGTGCCGTTATCGGTAAATAAGGCCGTCTGTAAACCGTCAAAGGCTGCCCAATAGTCTGCGAATTGTGCCAGCTCTGCTTTGGGAATGCCGCCGTGTATGGTGGCGAAAATATCCCATTGCTCCATCGGTTCGGCAGAATCGACATAGCGCGGAATATTAAGGTTGTAGCCGTTTGCCACAATTTCGGCTTTCGGCACAACACGGGAAAATTTGGGCAATTCCCAGCGATGGGTTACGCAATCGACAATGCGTTTGATGTCGCTTGCCTGCAAATGGTTTTTTTTACCTGCTTTGATAAAATGTTTGGAGGCATCAACCATCAATACGTCGTTACGTTCGCGCTCTTGGCGTAAAACGATGACGATGGTGGTAATGCCGGTGCCGTAAAAGATATTGGCAGGTAGCCCGATAATGGCATCGATATGATTGTATTCAATTAGATTTTTGCGGATTTTCTCTTCTTCGCCGCCTCTAAAAAGCACGCCGTGCGGCAAGACGATGGTCATAATACCGTTGGGTTTTAAGTGGAACAGGTCGTGCAATAAAAAGGCAAAATCGGCTCTTGCTTGCGGGGCGACGCCAAAGCGTTTATAACGTATGTCGTTTTCTTTGTCTTTTGGATTCCACGGCTGGGAATAAGGCGGATTGGACACCACGGCATCCAGATAAAGCGGCTCGCCTTCCAGCGGCCAGTCGTCTTCCAAAGTGTCGGCATTGCGGGTGAAAATATTGCTCGGCAAAATGCCGCGCATCACCAGATTCATGCGCGTGAGGTTGAAGGTGTTTTCTATCAGCTCTTGGGCGTAATATTTGATGTTGTCCGCGCTTTTGAGATGTTTGGCAACGCTATGGCCAATGTTAATCAGCAATGAACCCGAACCACTGGTCGGGTCGTAAATGCTGATTTCTTCACGGTCTTTCAGGTGATCGGCAATGATTTCAGACATCAGCAACGAGACTTCGTGCGGCGTGTAGAACTCTCCCCCTTTTTTACCTGCATTGGCGGCAAACATACCGATAAGATATTCGTAGATAAAGCCCAATACGTCATAGCCCTGTCTGCCGTCCATCGGAATATCGGCAATCAGCACGAAAAGGTCTTTCACCGCATTGGTTTGGCTGGCGACGGTATCGCCCAATTTGCTCAAACCCGATTCTAAGGTTTTGAAAATGCCGTCAAAAACGGATATGTAGTTTTCTGCAATATTGCGGCTGAAAGCGCTCATTGCTGTGCGGACATGGGCAATATTGAAATCCGAGCCTTGGGCTAACCAAGTTGAAAATAGGTGATCATAGCTAATGAAATAGCCGATATTTTCTTTAATATAATCGACTAGCTCTCCCGACTCGGTAAGCTGTTCGGCAAAATCGGCTTTTTCTAATCCTTGCTCAATAACAAATTTTTCTAGTTTGTCGGACAAAAATTTATAGAAAATAAAACCTAAGATGTAATCTTTATATTGGCTCGCTTCGATTTTGGAACGCATTTTATTTGCCGATTGCCAAATTTTAGCCGCAAGTTGTTGTTTGTTCATTATTGTCTCTTCTTGGTTATGTATTGAACGTATTGTGCTATTTATAAGTCCGGTTATAACAACCTAAAAAATAACGTATGTGAATGATTTATATCATAAAGGATAAGATTATTTATACAATAGAAAAGTTATGATTAACCTCGCAAGCACTATCAAATTTATTTTACACAAGAATTTTATCAACTATACTGCTGCCGATACTTCTCTAAATTATCTTGAAAATGCTGAATGTAGTATTCGATATCTTTTTCTGGGTAGCCAAGAATTCGGCCGATTTCACGTTCCACTTTTGGATCAAAACCATTCACAGTGCTTGCAGGAAGTAACACTTCCATTTGTTCAGCGAGTGCAAGAGATTGAGGTAAATAGACAATAAAATCAGTTAAGCAAACATCATTAACATGACGTTGCACCGTTTTTGAATGAAGCATTCCTAGCTCAAGATAAGGGAGAAAGGCGTCAGGAATACCGAGCTCCTGATTGAATAATGCCACTTGCTTTTCGCCCCTTAACATTAATTCCAGCTCCTTGCCTTCATGCGGCCCAAGAATACCTTTTTCCATAAGAATATTCCTTTCGTTGAAATAAAAAAGGGGATTGAATGATTGACCAGATCCCCTTCATTGTACGCCTATTTGGCCACAATGTTCATCTAAATGACGAAATTATTTTTTCCAATTTTTCAACGCATCGGCAAAGGCATTCCCCATCGCACTATTTCCTCTTGGATTGCGATCTTGGCGAGGTGCATTACTTCTTGGTTTTGCACTTAAAGTGCGGTCAGATTTGCCGTCATTTTTGACCGCACTTTCATCTAATCGCATCGTTAACGCAATACGTTTACGCGGCACATCCACTTCTAAGACTTTCACTTTCACGATATCGCCGGTTTTCACCACTTGGTGTGGATCTTCCACGAATTTATCGCTTAATGATGAAATATGTACTAAACCATCTTGGTGAACACCAATATCCACAAATGCGCCGAAGTTAGTCACATTGGTGACGGTACCTTCTAAAATCATACCTGGTTTTAAATCGGTGATTTCTTCCACGCCTTCTGCGAATACCGCAGTTTTAAACTCACCACGCGGATCGCGCCCCGGTTTTTCTAGTTCTTTGAAAATATCTTGAACGGTTGGTAAACCGAATTGCTCATCAATAAATTGTTTTGCATCAAGCTGACGAACCACACCCGCATTGCCCATTAAATCTTGAATAGATTGCGCGGTAGCTTGCAAGATTTTTTCGACCACAGGGTAAGCTTCTGGATGAACACCTGAAGCATCAAGTGGATTTTTCCCGCCAGCAATACGCATAAAGCCTGCACATTGCTCAAAGGCTTTTGGCCCTAAACGTGGCACTTTTTTCAATTCTGCACGGCTTTCAAAACGGCCATTTTCATCACGATATTCCACAATGTTTTCTGCTAAGGTTTTTGTCATACCAGCTACGCGAGCGAGCAATGGCGCGGATGCGGTATTCAAATCCACACCTACTGCGTTTACACAGTCTTCCACCACCGCATCGAGTTTACGCGCAAGTTGGGTTTGGTTTACATCGTGCTGATATTGCCCTACACCAATGGCTTTCGGTTCGATTTTCACTAATTCCGCTAATGGATCTTGTAAACGACGTGCAATAGAGACCGCACCACGTAAAGATACATCTAAATTCGGGAATTCATTTGCGGCAAATTCAGAAGCTGAATAAACGGACGCGCCGGCTTCACTTACTACAACGGTTTGTGGTTTATTTTCTTTAATTTCTTTAATCACTTCTTTCGCAAAACGTTCGGTTTCACGAGAAGCGGTACCGTTACCAATGGCAATTAATTCTACGTTATGTTTGCGGATTAAGCTGAAAATCGCCACTTGCGCTTCGGCTTCACGCCCCGTGTGTGGATAAATCGTTGTGGTATCTAATAATTTACCTGTATTATCCACCACCGCGACTTTAACACCTGTACGTAAGCCCGGGTCCAAGCCCATGGTGCTCTTCGCGCCAGCGGGTGCCGCCATTAAAAGTGCGGTCAGATTTCGGGCGAAAACATCAATGGCCTCTTCTTCCGCTTTTTCACGTAAACTTGCCATTAATTCCGTTTCTAAATGCAACGACACTTTGATTTTCCATGTCCACGCAATCACTTGCTCACGCCATTTGTCTGCTGGCTGACCCGTGAAACGGACATCTAAATAATCACGAATAATTTCTTCACAATAACTTTGACGACTTCCCTCTTCTGCATCAGGATCCGCATTTAAACTTAATTGTAAAATGCCCTCATTACGTCCTCGGAACATCGCTAATGCTCGGTGAGAAGGCACATTTTTCAATAATTCTTGGTGATCAAAATAATCTTGGAATTTTGCACCTTCCGTCTCTTTGCCTTCGATCACTTTGGATACGATAACGGCATTTTTTGCTAAATAATCACGGACTTTCGCTAATAAGCCCGCATCTTCAGCAAAACGCTCCATTAAAATATAGCGTGCGCCATCAAGTGCGACTTTAGTATCTGTTACGCCTTTATCTGCGTTTATAAATTCAGCTGCAGCCGTTTCAGGATCATTTTTCGGTTCATTCCAAAGTAAATCAGCCAATGGCTCAAGACCAGCTTCAATCGCAATTTGCCCTTTGGTGCGACGTTTTGGTTTATATGGCAAATACAAATCTTCTAATTCGGTTTTGCTTTGTGTCGCATGGATTTTGTCACGCAATTCATCGGTCAATTTCCCTTGCTCTTCAATAGATTTCAAAATGGTTTGACGACGATCTTCTAATTCACGTAAATAAATTAAACGGGTTTCAAAATGACGAAGTTGGGTGTCATCCAAGCCACCTGTGGCTTCTTTACGATAACGGGCGATAAATGGAATGGTGTTGCCATCATCTAATAATTGAATGGCGGCGAGGATTTGTTGGGGTTGAACGGTTAATTCTGCCGCAATAATTTGGCTAATTTGTTGATTTAACATTGTCATACTTCTTTGTTATTAAAGGATTCGATAAAAACGGGAATAGAATACTGGTTTTAGACAACAGGCTCAAATATAATTCAAAAAAATTTCTTTTATTTTCATTATGGCAAAATCAAATTACATTACCCGTCAAGGCTGGCTTGCGCTTGACCAAGAACTTAAATTTTTGTGGAAAGAAGAACGCCCTAAAGTTACCCAAGCGGTTTCAGATGCCGCTGCGCTTGGTGACCGCAGTGAAAACGCGGAATATATTTACGGCAAACGTCGCTTACGTGAAATTGATCGCCGTGTACGTTTTCTTTCCAAACGCTTAGAAGTGCTACAAATCGTGGATTACCACCCGAAACAAGAAGGCAAAGTATTTTTCGGTGCATGGGTTGAGCTAGAAGATGAAGAAGGCGAAGTGAAACAATATCGTATTGTCGGCTGCGATGAATTCGATCCCGCTAAAAACTGGATCTCCATTGATTCTCCCGTCGCACGTGCCTTGATCGGGAAAGGCGTTGATGATGAAATTCATGTGGAGGCACCTTCCGGTAAAGTCGTGCTCTATGTGAACCGAATTTGGTATGAAAAATAGCGAAGTAGAAAAACAAAAGAGCGGTCAAAATTGACCGCTCTTTT
>OGHR01000553.1_pt1 | contig 33904 bp, 30 predicted proteins | sample 1571621 | NCBI WGS metagenome assembly OGHR01 (sample SAMEA2582038, study PRJEB24529) | metagenome | biome: Human gut stool | place: China | collected 2011
ATTTTTGTGCATGACCTTTAGGGTAAGCAAAAAGCCATTCAGAATAGATTCGAGTTGTTGAAGAGCTAAAACCATACTGGTAACGTACATTATCAACAATAAATGTAATTTCAAATTCTGTTGGTTGGTTAATTGTAGAGTGATCTAACTTGAATTGAACAACTGGAAGTTTATCTCCATGCTGATAATTTCCTGTAATCATTTGTTTCATAGTTAATAATGCTTTTAGAAAATTTGATTTTCCACTAGCGTTAGCCCCATAAATAGCAATTGTTTTTAGAAGACTAAAGTTATAGTTAATACTGAAGGTATTACTTGGTTGCTCATCACTTTTACTTTTAATTAGGCTGAAAATTTGCTGTTCGTTGAATGAACGAAAGTTTTTAACACTGAAGTCAATAAGCATAACTTTTCCCTTTTTTAATGGTATTTTTGGAATATTTTTCCAAAAATACCATTAAAAACTCATTTTTTCAAGGAAATAATTATTTATCTTTAGGAGTTGATAGCGAAAGTATAAACTTAATTATAGTTCTCAATTGTGAGAAAAGAGTAACTTTTATAAGACTATTCGATTTTATAAAATCTATAGTAGGGATGTTTTACACATAGATGTGTCAATAAAATTGGCAAGAATTTAGGAAAATAGGTTTAATTTAGAAATAGATGCTCTTAATCTGGTTAAAGGGGAATAAGAGCATCAAGAGTTTTACTATACTAAGATTTAGTTTAGGTATAGAACTGATATATAACACAGAAATGTATCATTGTTTTTGACCGCACTTATTTGCTGTCACTAGCCAGTATTTCGCATACCTGCGGCAATACCTGTGATGGTAATCATCAGGGCTTGCTCTACATCAGGGCTTGGGTTTTCAGGCGATTCACGGAAACGACGGAGCAATTCCACTTGAAGGAGATTGAGCGGATCCGTATACACATTACGTAACGCAATAGAGTCGGCGATCCACGGCAAGTCCGCCATTAATTCATCTTTGTGAGAAAGAGAAAGCACGGTTTTGATATCCGCATTGAGTTGATTACGCAGATTTTCACCTAAGTACCAAAGCTCTTTTTTCACCAAGTTATGATCATATTGCTCAGAAAGCCAAGTATCGGTTTTACTGAACACCATTTCTAACATCCCCACACGAGTAGAGAAGAATGGCCAAGCTTTACACATTTCTTCAATAATATGACCTTTGCCTTCATCTACAATTTTTTGAATTGCCGCACCCGCACCAAGCCATGCTGGTAGCATTAAGCGGTTTTGCATCCAAGCAAAAATCCATGGAATGGCACGCAAGCTTTCCACGCCACCGTTTGGATTACGTTTTGCAGGGCGAGAGCCAAGTGGTAGTTTAGACAGTTCTTGTTCCGGTGTGGCACTGCGGAAATAAGGCACGAAGTCTTTATCACCACGAACAACACTACGGTAAATGTCACATGAAGTAGCGGAAAGCTCATCCATGACGGTACGCCATTCTGCTTTAGGTTCTGGCGGTGGGAGTAAGTTTGCTTCTAAAATCGCGCTCGCGTAAAGATCAAAGGTTTCAACGGCAACTTCGGGTAAACCAAGTTTAAAGCGGATCATTTCCCCTTGTTCAGTCACACGTAAACCATTTTTGAGTGAGCGTGGAGGTTGAGAAAGTAATGCCGCATGTGCAGGTGCACCACCTCGACCAATCGTACCACCACGACCATGGAATAAAGTGAGTTCAATACCTAGTTCTTCGGTTAAGTTGACTAATGCTTCTTGAGCACGATATTGTGCCCATGAAGCTGCCATCATACCTGCATCTTTAGCAGAGTCAGAATAACCAATCATCACCATTTGATGATTGTTAATCACGCCACGATACCAACCAATATTGAATAATTGACGCATGACTCCTTCAGAAGCATCTAAGTCATCTAAGGTTTCAAAGAGTGGCACGACAGGAATGTGATAAGGCACACCCGCTTCTTTTAATAATAAATGCACAGCAAGCACATCAGAGGCACTTCTCGCCATGGAAATAATATAGCAAGCAATCACGCCTTGTTTTTGTTGAGCAATGACTTTGCAAGTATCTAAAATTTCTTGGGTTTCAGCAGATGGCTCCCAATGGGTTGGAATTAATGGGCGACGAGAATTTAACTCGCGTACTAAGAAAGATTGTTTTTCTGCTTCGCTCCATTGTGCATAATCACCAATGCCAAGATAACGGGTGATTTCTGCAATAGCATCTGTATGACGGGTACTTTCTTGACGGATATCCATTTGTGAAAGAGTGACACCAAAACAACGAATACGATGCAAAATATCTAATAATGAACCATTAGCGATAATCCGCATGCCACACGCCATTAATGATTGATAGCAATCATAGAGCGGTTCCCAAAGTTGATTATCTTCCATGATGATATCCGCTTGGCTTACGCGTGGCGGACGATTTGCTAGGCAATCATCAAAGTAATCTAGGGTGGCGATAAGTTTTGCACGAAGCGCTTTGACTACAAAACGATAAGGCTCTAAATGCTCACTATATTTTGCGGTAAATTCTGGTGTGCATTTCACCATGGATAATTCATCGGCAAGGGATTTAATGTCATTTAAGAATAAATCTGCCGCTTTCCAACGAGCAAAATAGAGTACTTGTTGCGTAATTTTTGAAGTAACAAATGGATTGCCATCACGGTCACCGCCCATCCAAGAAGAAATTCGGACAGGACGTAAGCCCACTGGTAAATCGTACCCCAAAAATTCACGAGCATGTTCATTTAATTGACGTAAGAATTCCGGCACCCCTTGCCATAGGCTGTTTTCAATCATGGCGTATCCCCATTTTGCTTCATCGAATGGAGTAGGGCGAACGGTACGGATCTCATTGGTATGCCACGCTTCAGCAATTAAACGAAGCAATAAGCGTTCAATAATACCTCGTTCTTTAGGTGTTAAATCATCATGCTCTAATTTGCTTAAGCATTTATTAATCTCAACGTGTTTATGCACTAAAGAACGACGTGTAGTTTCGGTTGGATGTGCCGTTAATACAAGCTCAATAAGCAAGTTTTCAACGGTTTTGTAAACCTCTTCTTTTGAGGCATTTTGTGCTTTTAAACGTTGAAATAACGCACTCAATGAACGGTTAGAGGATTGTAAATCTTTATGTTGGCGAGAGACCGTTTGGTATTGTTCAGCGATATTCGTTAAATTAAGAAAATGGCTGAATGCTCGTGCAACAGGAATAATATTTTCATTTGAAATGGTGGAAAGGGTATCCAACAATGTTTTACGTGCTTGGCTATCGCCCGCTCGAGATTGTTTGGACAATTGGCGAACATTTTCAATTAAGGTGAGAATGTCTTCGCCTTGTGCATCATTAATGGTTTCTCCAAGAAAACGCCCTAACATATTAATGTTATGGCGGAGAGTGCGATACTCATCAGTCATATGAACTCCGATAAAGAAAAAAATAAAACTAGGGGAGATATAACCAAAAATATGTATCGGGATCAAATGCTATACGTCAAAAACTTGCATTAAATCAAAAAAGGCTAAAATAAGTAAAAAAACGACCGCACTTTTTAGATAAAATTCAAAGTGCGGTCAAAAAGTTTAATGTTTATTTAAGGTTGCGAACTGATTTTCGAATGACGAGTTCAGGATGGATCGCAATGCGGTGTTTTTCGTGATTATCGTTATCTTTATTGGCAATACGCTCAAACAAAAGATTAACCGCTTGCGCACCTAGACGAGACTTCGATTGGTGAATCGTTGTGAGTGGCGGTGCATAGAAACGTGATGAGTGAATATTATCATAGCCGATAATTGAGATATCATCAGGCACGCGTAAACCTTTTTCCGTAATCGCAGAGATTGCACCTAATGCCATCACATCATTACAACAGAATACGGCAGTAGGTAGGTTGTCTTGTGTGAGAATTTTATTCATACACTCGTAACCGTCTTCAGGCTCGAAGAAACCTTCCATAATCCAATTTTCATGTATTGGTAGATTGGCTTCATTCATCGCTTTTACAAAGCCCTCGTAACGGGTTCTTGCAGTCGTTTTATCTAATTCACCCGCAATAAGACCGATCGCTTTATGACCACAATCAATTAAATGCTTAGTAGCAAGGTAACCGCCCGTAAAGCTGTTATCTTCAATGATATCTGTGTCCGTATTTGGACCCCAATCCATTACCACCATAGGCACAGACGAGAAACTAGAAAGCACATCAAGTGAATGTTGTGTGTATTCAGAACACATGACCAATAAACCATCTACGCGTTTTTTGGCAAGCATTTCGACGTGGTTTTTAATTTTTTCAGGATCATTTTGTGTATTACACAAAAAAAGTGAATAGCCTTGACGATAACAATGATCTTCAACGGCATGAATGATTTCAGCAAAATAAGGGGATTCACTGGTGGTAACAATCATCCCAATGGATTTTGTCGTGTTGACTTTCAAACTCCGAGCAACAGCACTTGGTGAGTATTTCAAGCTTTTAATGGCTTGCATCACCGCTTCTTCGGTTTCTTTTGCTACAAAACGGGTTTTATTAATTACGTGTGAAACAGTGGTGGTGGAAACACCAGCCATTTTTGCGACATCTTTAATTGTTGCCATAATTTTGCCTCTAGAGAATTTTTCCTATTATAAAGACTGTCACCAAATAGGTTAAGTAAATTATAAAAAATTTTTGAAAAAACATGCTTTATTGTTAGAATGAGTTATCTTTAACTAAACAAGTGGGAAATTAAAATGAGTGATTTTGGTTACGCAATGTTAGCTGTAGTGCTTTCTTTAAGTGTTGTTGTGGGTTTAGCGACTGCAATTTTCTAATTGAAAGAAATAACACATTAATCCATTTAAAATAGACCGCGCTTTAAGCATTTAAAGTGCGGTTATTTTTTAGGTCTTTTAAAGTTGTACTAAAAGCCATGCTATTGGATTATTTCTTTAGTATAATTTGCAACTATTTTCATTTACTGTAATCAAAATACTGCAAAAACCAAATTTGAGATAATTATGAATAAATATTTGATTTCACTAGATAAAGATGTTCAGCGCCGTGAACTGTTTTTTGCTCAACCGGATACAGCAGATTTCGTTGTATTTTCAGCGATTAATACCATGCAAAAAGAGTGGGATGAATTGGCTGAAGTATTCAATCCAACGAAATTTGAACAGCATTATGGGCGCAACGTCACAAAAGGCGAAATTGGTTGTACATTAAGTCATTTAGCGGTTTATCGTCAGATTGTAGAAGATCAAAATGTGACGGAAAATGATTATGCATTAGTCTGTGAAGATGATGCGTTATTCAATTCAAATTTATCGCCAAAAACGATCGCACTTTTAACCGAAAAATGTGATGCGGATATTGTATTAATCGGGCAGTCAAAAATTGCTGAATTTGATGATGTGGAATTAGAAATTAATTATCCAACCACTTTTTCATTTTTACGCCAAACTATTGGTGATGTCACCGTGGCTTATCCATATAAAAGTTATTTTGCAGGTACGGTGGCATACTTAATCAAAAAATCAGCGGCACGTGCATTTTTGAAACAACTCGAACAAGAAAAACCGTTTTGGCTTGCTGATGATTTCTTATTATTTGAAACCCAATTCCAGATTAATAACAATGTGGTTCGTCCGCTTGTGGCCATTGAAAATCCACAATTAGTGAGTAATTTGGAAGCGATTCGTGGTTCAAAATCTAATAATTTAGTGAAGAAATTAATTAAATATCCACTCAAAAAAATCTTAGCAGTGAAAAAGAATTTAGGAAAATAACGTAAAAATGACCGCACTTTTTAATCTTTTTTATCTTTACGATCCTTGGCTGTTTCATGTCGTACGAATGTCATTCGTCGCTGGTTTAGCGGCATTGGCTGTATTGGCTTATCAGTATCTTAAAAAGCAGAAACCACAAGGTATTATCGTGCCAGTGGATAGTTTAGTCGTTATCATTGGGCTGATTGCATTTAGCGTGATTCCGCTTTTAGTTAACGGTACGCGAGATTTTTCTGTCATCACCATGTATGTGAAAGAGCTGATTTTATTTATCTTTGGTGTGGGACTTTATAATGCCTTCTATGCCAATGTAAATGGTCAACAGAAAGTGGTGCGTGATTTACAACTCGGTGTAGTAGTGCAGTTTGTAGTGGGCGTGATTGGCTTGCTTGGTGCATCATTTATGATTGATTTCTTGCTTTCAACTAATGCGGTGTTGCCTGCACGTTTTTATGGTTCAGAGCAGGAGTATCGCTTATATAACATCACTGCAACCGCCTTTTTCCAATTGAGTTTGTTCTATTTAATGCTGTTGCATTTTTTATTGGCTTACAACGCTAAACATAATACGCTTCCAAGTGTTTTAGTGTTTTTTATGCTATGTATTGGGTTGATTTCAGGACGTACATTCCTCCTATTATCCGTCGTGAGCATTTTAGTGTATTTCAAATGGCGTTATGTGCCATCCCTAATAGCATTCGCCGTTTTAGTATTATTATTGGCCTATTTCTTACCAGAAAATCCTTATGTGGCACATGCTTTAGAGCCCGTGATTAATTTATTACACGGTGCAGGATTTGTCAGTTCGTCAACGGATACGTTGATGAAAAACCACCTCTTTATGCCAACACTTAAGCAGTTCATTTATGGCGATGGCATGTATATGACCGGTGAGTTAGAGGTTGGCCGTTATTATGGGCATACGGACTCTGGTTTCTTACGCCAGATTCTTTATGGTGGCCTGTCTTACGCTTTGGTGTGTTTTGCTGTGACCTTCTATTTTGTGCGCAAAGTCGCCTTAAATTGGTTTGATGGCAGTTGGAAATTTATCCTTTCTGCTTTCGTGATTTTAGCGTTCTGTAACATCAAAGCGGATACCTTTGCTTTCCCGGGCATTATGTTTGTCATGTTGATGTTCTTATCGCTTTTTGGCACTCAAGGTAAACAACTTATTTTATTTAAACAAAAGGAGCCGAAAGATGTTTAGTATCATCGTGCCTTCTTATAATCGGAAAGAAGAAATTCCTGCGTTATTGGAAAGTTTAACCAAGCAAACCACCTATAATTTTGATGTGGTGATTGTGGATGATTGCTCAAAAGAACCCTTTGAAGTAACACAATCATATCCATTTGCAGTTAAAGTGATTCGTAACGAAACCAATCAAGGGGCGGCAGAAAGCCGTAATATCGGGGCAAGAAATGCCGATAATGAATGGTTGTTATTCCTTGATGACGATGATCGTTTTGCAAATGATAAATGTCAGAAATTAGCCGATGTGATTGCCGAGCATGCGGATGTTAACTTTGTTTATCATCCTGCTAAATGTGAAATGGTGAATGAAGGTTTTAGCTATGTGACTAACCCAATTGAGCCACAAGAGATTAGCGTAGAGCGAATTTTACTGGCGAATAAAATCGGTGGTATGCCGATGATTGGGGTGAAAAAAGATCTGTTTTTAAAAATCGGTGGATTATCGACCGCACTTCGTTCATTGGAAGACTATGATTTCTTGCTGAAGCTTGTACAAGATCCAACGTTTAAAGCGTACAAAGTGGCAGAACCATTAACTTATTGTACCTTCCATACCAAGCGTTCTAGCGTATCAACAGATACCACTAATACGCAAAAAGCGATTGATTATATCCGTGAACATTATGTGAAAACGGCAGAGCAAGAAAAGAATTTTGCCATCAACGCACAATATATGTTGGCTTACCCACATATTATGAATTTATCCCGTAAAGCCGCTTTTTACTATTTTGAAATTTTTAAATTAACGAAAAGTATTAAGCAGCTAGTCATTGCCTTTGTGGTTTTAATTTCACCTAAATTGGCAATTAATTTGAAACGGTTTATGTAGATAACTTATTAGATAGAGAAGTATGAAATTTTCAGTTTTAATGTCCTTATATATTAAGGAAAATCCACAATATTTAAGAGAATGTTTTGAAAGTTTAGTGGCTCAAACCCATCCAGCAGATGAGATCGTGTTGGTGTTTGACGGTGCGGTAACGCCAGAATTGGAAGCCGTGGTTTCTGAATTCGAAACAAAATTACCTTTAAGCTTAGTGAAATTACCAAAAAATTTAGGTTTAGGTAAAGCACTCAATGAAGGATTGAAACATTGTTCACCCGATTGGGTATTCCGTATGGATACCGATGATATTTGTGTGCCTGAGCGTTTTGCGAAACAAGTGGCGTTTATTGAGCAACATCCGGATACGATTATTTTCGGTGGGCAGATTGCTGAGTTTGGCGAAAATATTCAAGACATCGTGGCATATCGTAACGTGCCGACTGAAGCACAAGATATCGTTAAATTTACCCAAAAACGTTGTCCGTTCAATCACATGACGGTGGCATATCAAAAAAGTGCGGTTATTAATTGTGGTGGATATGAGGATTTACAGGAAGATTATTACCTGTGGATTAAGCTTGTGGCGCAAGGACAAAAAGTGGCAAACTTGCCAGATATTTTAGTTTATGCCCGCGTGGGTAATGGCATGGTAGGGCGTCGTCGTGGTTTAAACCAAGCGAAAGCAGAATGGCGTTTATTTAAATTGAAACATCGCTTAGGTATTCAAGGTTTATTTTCTGGCCTATTCACCTTTGCCTTGCGTTCAGGTTCTCGCTTATTACCAACCTCATTATTGAAAGCTGTTTATAACCAATTTTTACGCAAATAATGCGATATTTTGATAATTAAAAAAGGAAAAGAAATGAATTTAATCTCAACGTTAAAAATGACGGCATTATCGACCGCACTTTTATTGGCGGGTTGTTCAAGTAATACGACAACAACGACAACGTCATCCACCAAAAGTATTCCGTCAGTAAGCAGTAATGCTGTTTATAGCAAACCAAGAACTTTAGATAACTTTAATGATTATGTACAGTTCTTAAAAGGCAAAGCGGCTGCTGAAGGCGTATCGTTGTCAATATTGAATGCACAAAATAATATTCAATATATGCAAAAAGCTGTGGATTTGGATCGTGCTCAAGCGGGGAGAAGTCAGCGTAATGCGGATCAACCACAGTTACCGAATCCAAACGGTACAACCAATTATTTGAATAAAGTACTGACCCAAAACAAAGTAGACATTGCCGAAGAGCGTTATTGGGAAGTCCAGGCACCATTACAACAAGCCAGCCAACGCTATGGCGTTCAACAAGAATATATCCTTGCTTTATGGGGTATGGAAAGTAGTTTTGGCTATTATCAAGGTAGCTATGATGTACTATCAGCTTTAGCCACATTAGCCTTTGATGGCAGACGTGAAGCCTTATTTAGCAAAGAATTTGTGAATGCGATGAAGATGTTAGAACGTGATCATATTCAACGTAATAGAATGTTAGGTTCTTGGGCAGGGGCAATGGGACAAACTCAATTCATGCCAAGTGCATTCTTAAATTATGCAGCAGATGGCAATAATGATGGTGTGAAGGACATTTGGACGAACCAATTTGATGCGTTTGCTTCAATTGCAAATTATCTCCACACTGTAGGTTGGGATAACAAATTGCCTTGGGGTGTAGAAGTAACATTAAATCAACCATTAGATTTATCGCTTTCTGGTATTGAGAAGAATAAAGCACGTTCACTCAGCGACTGGCAGTCTAAAGGTGTCACTTTAGCGAGCTTTAGCCAACAAGAACAAGATAAACTTGCCGCGCTTTCTCAAGCTGATCTTTGGCTAGTCCGCCCTGATAAAGAAGTTGGTCGCGCATTCTTGGTTTCCAATAACTACCGCACGATTTTAGATTGGAACAAATCAAATTACTTCGGCGTGAGCATCGGTATGTTTGCTGATCGCATTAAGATGGCCACCGGCTTGTAGAAAATTATTTTCCTTTTATAATCCAACAAAGCTTTGTTGGATTATTTTTTATCTATAATTTGAATATTTGGAGAACATGATGCAAAAAAAATGGCTTTCTATTTTACTGTTTGCACCTTTGATGCAGAGTAATTATGCATTGGCTGATCAAGCAGCAAAAAAAGAATTGGACTATAAAGCACTGGGTGAAGTGCTGTTTTTTGATAAGTCTATTTCTTTTAATAAAACACAAAGTTGTTCGACTTGCCATAGCCCAGATACCGCCTTTGTGGATCAACGTAAGAATTCTGCAAATCAAATGGTCTCAGAAGGGGATAATCCTCATCTTCATGGTAATCGCAATGCCAATACTGCGCTTTATGCGATGTTCTCTCCGGATTTTCATTTTGATAAAAAAATTAAAGATTATGTAGGCGGACAGTTCTGGGATGGTCGAGCGAAAGATTTAGCTGAGCAAGCAGGTGGGCCACCAGTAAACCCTGTGGAAATGGGCATGCCGGACAAAAAAGCCATTGTTGAACGTTTAAAAGCAGATCCGACCTATTACAAACCTATTACGGATCTTTATGGTGAAAGCATTTGGGCAGATACCGACAAGATTTATGCCATCATGGAAAAAGCCATTGGCGAGTTCGAAAAACAGGAATTATTTGCGCCATTCTCTTCAAAATATGATCGAGCTTTAAAAGGTGAAGCAAAATTGACCGCACTTGAAGCCGAAGGTAAGGCATTATTTTTTGATAAAACACGCACAAATTGTAGTAACTGCCACCAATCAAGTGAAGCGAATTCAGTAAAAGAAACCTTTACGAATTATCGTTATTACAATATTGGCGTACCAAGTAACCAAGAATTAATTAAGCACAATAAATTAGCTGCAGATTTTGTAGATAATGGACTATTGGATAATCCGATGGTGAAAGGTGATAAAAAGCAAAAAGGTAAATTTAAAGTACCAACTTTGCGTAACATTGGTGTCACTGCGCCTTATATGCATAACGGTGTTTTCCGAGATTTAAAAACCGTTTTACTATTTAAAGACAGTTTCAATAATCCTAATCGTAAAGTGAATCCTGAAACAGGGAAAGCGTGGGATAAAGCCGAATATGCTCAAACCATTAATCCTGATGTTTTAAAAGCAAAACCGCTTACAGATGAAGAGATTAATGCGTTAGAAGCATTCTTAAAAACGTTAACTGACGAAGCTTACGAAGAATAATTAAACGCCTGAGTTGAATTTAGCAATCGTTTTCGGTATTATTCGCACCGATAATTATTATCATTTATTTTTTAATTTTACTCAGGAGATTTTTCTTATGAAAAAACGTTTTTCAACTTTAGCGATTGCCACTATTCTTGGTTTAACTGCAGGTTTTGCCAATGCTGATCCCGTGAAAGTAAAAGATATACTTGATCGTGAAGTCACCGTTGATTTACCAGCAAAACGTGTGGTGCTTGGTTTCTACTATCAAGATTATATGGCAGTTGGTGGTGACAAAGCGTTAGATAACGTTGTCGGTTTTTCTAAGAAAGTATGGTCTTCTTGGGCACCAGCAAGCTGGGAGTTATTCAGCAAAGCGGTGCCAAAATTGAATCAATTAGATGATGTAGGTGAAGTAGAAGAAGGCACGTTCTCTGTGGAAAAAGTGCTTTCATTAAAACCTGATCTTTTAGTCTTAGCAGATTGGCAGTACGAAATGCTAGGATCTGATTTAGATGCTATCAATGAAGCGGGTATTCCAATTGTGGTATTAGATTACAACGCTCAAACCTTAGATAAACACATCAAATCAACGGAAATTATTGGTCAATTGACAGGGCAGAAAGATCGTGCCGCGAAAATGGCTAAAGAATACAAAGACATCGTAGAACATATTCAAACGACGGTTAAAAATGCGAAATTAGCAAAACAACCAAAAGTGTATGTGGAGTTTGGTCGTGGTGGCCCTGCTGAACAAGGGATGACATTCTTCTCAAGCATGTGGGGCTCTATGATTAGCCTTGTAGGCGCAGAAAATGTGGCGCCAGCAGAAATCGGTAAATGGGGTACATTAGCTGCTGAAAAAGTATTAGCCGCGAAACCGGATGCGATTATTATTACCGGCCGTGAAACTGAATTGAAGAAAAATCAAGACGGTATGGTAATGGGCTTTGGTATTGAAAAAGCGGAAGCGGAACGTCGTTTAAATGGATTCAAACAACGTGCAGGTTGGGCTGAATTACCGGCAGTGAAAAATAACCGTGTTTATGCAGCATATCATGCGAACTCTCGTACTTTATCAGACAGTGCTTCCGTTCAGTTTGTAGCTAAAGCGGCGTATCCTGATCTGTTTAAAGATTTAGATCCTCAACAAACTTACTTAAACTTCTATAAAAACTACTTACCAGTTACCCCGGAAGGTACGATTTATCTTTTCCCTGAAACTAAATAAGGGAAACGTTAATCAATGAAAAACAATTCTGTTGTAGCAGATATTGTGGCTAACCAGCGTAAGCTTGAACGCAAACGCTGGTTTGTTATTTTATCTTTTCTTGCTATTGGCGTGGTCAGTCTTATCCTTGATGTGATGACCGGCCCCGCGATGCTATCGGTATCGGAAGTCGTGAATGCGTTATTCGGTATCGGTGAAGTGGATAAAATGACAGACAATATTGTGCATAATTTACGTTTACCGATGGCATTGATGGCGCTTGTAGTCGGGGCAACACTGGCTGTAGGTGGGGCAGAGATCCAAACCTTATTAAATAACCCTATGGCAAGTCCTTATACATTAGGTCTCGCTGCCGCGGCAGGTTTTGGTGCTTCTGTTGTGATTGCTTTCGGAAGTTTTGGTTTACCGGTACAAGTTGCAGTACCCATTGGTGCGTTTGTCATGACTATGCTCGCCTCTGGAATTCTTTTCTTGTTCGCGTCTAAACGTCGTTTTAATTCTGAAATGCTCGTGTTGGTAGGGATTGCATTACTCTTTATTTTCCAATCCTTACTTTCATTAGTACAATTTATTTCGGCTCCCGAAGTCTCGCAACAAATTCTGTTTTGGCTATTTGGTAGCTTAAATAAAGCGACATGGCAAAGTTTAATCATCATTATTGTCGTAACCACAATTTGTGTCGCATTACTTTCAAAAGAGCTTTGGAAATTGACCGCACTTCGTTTAGGCGAAGATCGTGCGGCGAGTCTTGGCATCAATTTGCAAGTATTACGCATTAAGGTTTTAGTTCTTGTCGCCATGATGACGGCGACAGCAATCAGTTTCGTGGGCGTGATTGGCTTTATCGGCTTAGTTGCTCCACATGTTGCTCGAATGTTACTTGGTGAAGATCAACGTTTCTTCTTACCGGGCGCAATGTTAGTTGGTGCAGCATTCTTATCCCTTTCTTCGGTATTGTCCAAAGTTATTATCCCTGGAGCATTGTTCCCAGTGGGGATTGTTACCTCTTTTATTGGAGTGCCTTTCTTCTTTTGGATTATTTTAAATAACAAGAGGGGACAATAATGTTAGAATTAAAGAATCTTACGGTAAAACGAGGTGATCTCACCGTTGCTGATCACATTAATGTCCGTTTTGAAGAAGGTAAAGTTTACACGGTGCTTGGACCAAATGGCACGGGAAAATCCTCCATGCTGAAAACCATTTTTGGTGAATTACCACATGAAGGAATGATTACCTATCAAGGCAAACAGCTAGAACGGACGAAATTAGCGGATTGGCGTAAACCAATTGGCTATATGCCTCAAGATAGCCGAGTAGATGCAAGCTTGACCGCACTTGAAGTGGTCCTTTTGGGACGAATGGATAGTCTAACGATGCGAGTAAGCGATGAGCTTCTTACTGAAGCGGCAAGTATTATGGCACAATTAGGCATTGGTCATTTAGCCCATCGTGATATTCTGAATCTCAGTGGTGGACAGCGTCAAATGGTGATGTTTGCTCAGGTTTTATTACGTGAGCCACAGATTTTAATGTTGGACGAGCCGGTGAGTGCGTTAGATATGCATCATCAGCTTAATCTCTTAGAAGAAGTTTATACCTATACGAAACAGAAAAATCTGATTACTATAATGGTATTACATGATTTAAGTCTTGCCGCTCAATTTTCAGATGAGTTGATTTTACTTGGTGAAGGTAAAGTGCAAGGCGTGGGCGATGCTCATCATGTTTTACAAGTAGAAACCATTAATCGTTTATATCGTGTAAACGTTGAATTATTACAATGTAGCGCAGGTTTGCCGGTGGTTCGTCCACAACGTAAATCAACACATTCTTAAGAAGGAAATGAAAATGAAGAAAATCGCACTTGCAGTATTATTAGGTTTAAGTTTTGCTGCTCAAGCCGCTCATCATGACATCAAAATGCTGAATTCTAACAGTGAAGGCTCAATGGTTTTTGAACCGGGTTATTTAAAAGTACAACCAGGTGATACCGTGACATTCCGTGCAGAAAATAAAAGCCACTTTGTGCACAGCAAAGCAATTCCTGAAGGTGCACAAAAATTCCAATCTGAAGAAGATCAAGAGCTTACGATCACTTTAGATAAAGAAGGCGTTTATGTTTATACTTGCCCTGTACACCGCTCAATGAATATGAATGGTGTGATTCAAGTGGGTGATAATCTACCAAACAAAGAACAAGCTGAGAAAGTGGTGAAAGATCTTGAGAAGAAATCCATGACGAACAAAGGTCGTCTTGAAAAATATTTTGCTCAAGTAAAATAATCATTGAAATCGATGCGCCAGTTTAATGATTGGCGCATCTTCTTTATGCTTCAAACTTGTTATTATTTACCATGCTTACGATTACCACTTGCAAAACGTATCCTTCAGCCCCTCAAAATCTTATCCCTGTACAAACACAACTTTCTAATCAAGGTATTCCTACTCAATTTTTGCCTTGGCAAGAAACATTACAGAGTCAGTTTATTCTGCCTTTAGCAGCATGGGATTATGCGAATTTCTACAATGAATTTACTCAATGGATTAAACTTCATAAGAGTGCATTCATCAATCCTGCGGAATTAATGTTATGGAATAGTCATAAAGGCTATCTATGTGATTTGCAGAATTGGGGTATCACTGTCATTCCCACTCTTATTTGCTCAACAAAAACATCTGAAATTTTGACCGCACTTGAACGCCAAGATTGGCCTGAATTTGTGATTAAACCCGCTGTAGGGCAGAGCGGTAATTTGGTAACAAAACTAAAACAAGGTGAAGCATTACCGGATCTTTCTGCGTATGGTGAACAAGTTGTGTTGCAGCCGTTTATTCCTGAAGTGGCAACAAATGGTGAAACTAGCTTGATTTTTTTCAATGGTGTATTTAGTCATGCTATTCGCCGACAGCCACCTCAAAATGAATGGCGAGCGAATTCACAATATAAAGTTGGAATTATCCCTGTTGAGGTTGATGATCATATTATTGAAACTGCTCGTCATGTTCTGTATAAATTGCCAGAAATGCCTGTCTATGCACGAGTAGATGGAACGATTATTAACAATACATTTTTATTGAATGAATTAGAGTTGATTGAGCCCGCGTTATATTTAGATCGTTGGGAAGGGGCAACAGAACGATTTGTAGATGTGTTGAAAAGCAGAATACTCAAATAAGAAAATAAAAAAACCTTACTTGTTGCAGTAAGGTTTTTCATCTTCAACGATTAATTATTTTGCAGCTGGAGCAGCTGGTGCTGCAGGTGCAAATTTTTGTGCTAAATCAGCACCGTCTTTTTGTAATTTAGCTACTGCTGCTTGTAGTTTTTCAACTTTAGCTTGGTAAGCTTTAGTTTGTTCTTCAGTTGGTGCTTTAGTTGCTAAGTTTAATTGATCAACTAATAATTCGCTTGATAATGCAAGCACTTCTTTATTTTGATCTTTAATGTTTTTCACTGAAGGTGAAGTTACATCCAATTTATCTAAGCTTGCGATAGTATCTTCAACAGTTTTATTGAAAGTCTTGATTGCTTCTTCAACTTTTTTATCATCTTTTGCTTGAACCGCAGCAGTTAAATCAGATTGAAGTTTTTGTTGTGCTGCCATTTGAGCTTGCGCTTGGCTTGCATTCCATTCAAGTAATTTGTTGTAGTCAGCTTGTTCTTGAGCAGGCGTTGCTTCAGCTGGTTTAGCCGCTTCAGCCGGTTTTGCTGCTTCTTGTTTGGCTTCCGGCGCAGGCTGAGTTGTTTCAGGTTTTGCTGGAGCCGGTTTATCTGCTGGTTTATCACAAGCAGTTAAGAATAATGCAAATAATGCAGTTGCGCTGATTTTAGTGAATTTGTTCATAAAAAATCCTTTATTGATATAATAAAAATTTCTTAGCTTGTAAAACTAAGCCCCTTCTAAGACCGCACATTTTAGAATTAGTTTAAAAAAAATTCAAAAACTATTTTAGTGTTTGAATATATTCACTTAAATTATGAATATCTTGCTCACTTAAACGTTGTTTTGCAGGGCTTCCTGCACCAGTAATATTTCCCGCTTTTCGTTCTGAAAGTGCGGTTAAAATTTCTTCTGGTTTTAGTTGATTAATAATTTTTGACTCACCCATTGCTGGTTTTTCGCCTTGTTTCCCATGACAAGTTGCACAAGAGCGTTTATATACCTTTTCCGCTTTCACTAAGTCAGCTTCGGCAGAAAGGGCAGGAGGGGCAAATAAAAAGCCTAAAACGGGTAAAAGTGTAGAGAGTAAGTAAATTCGTTTTTTCATTTTGGCTAGCCTTTAAATAATTTATCTAAATCTGCAGCAGGAATCGCCCCTTCATATTTAGCCTGAATATTGCCTTCAGGTGTGATCACAAAACTTGTTGGCGTGCCAATAAGCTGATAGCGTTCCGCTGTGATTTTTAATTGGTCTTTGATAACCGGCAACGTAAGCTGACGTTTGGCGACCACGGCTTTGGTATCCACTTTATCGCCATCTACATTAATGGCGATAAGTTGAACTTTATCTGGATTCGCTTCGGCCAATTTTTCGAATTCTTTTAATTCGGCAACACATCGCCCACAGGTTTCAGACCAGAATGTCAGTAAGCGAGTGCCTTTCCAATCATCAAGTTTCACTTCTTTACCTTGTAAATCATAGGCTGCGATGTCAGGTGCTTTTTGACCAATTGCAGCAACTTCATCTTTACAAGAAACGATGCCAAAAATGACCGCACTTATTGCGAGTAGTTTTACGAGTTTATTTTTCATTAATGTCCTCTTTTACAAATTTTCCGTGATGGAGATAAATAACACGATCGGTTAACTCACCCAATTCTGGATTGTGTGTCACCATCACAATGGTTCTCCCTTGGCGATTTAATTCTTGTAGTAAATCCAGTACAAGGGCTTCATTTTTTTCGTCGAGGTTACCTGTAGGCTCATCGGCAAAAATAACAGGAGGTTGGTTCACCAATGCACGAGCAATACATACCCGTTGTTGTTCCCCTCCAGAAAGTTGGCTTGGACGGTGATCTATACGATGACCCAATCCCACTTGTTCGAGTACCGCTTTAGCCGCGGCTTCATCAATCACACTGTGATAGTGCTGAGCCAGCATCACATTTTCAAGTGCGGTCAAATAAGGAATTAAATGGAATTGCTGGAAGACTAGACCAATTTTTTCTGCACGGAAACGCTGACGACCGATTTCATCCAATTGTGCCGCATCGACACCATCTAGAATGACTTTACCTTCACTAGCCGTATCTAAGCCGGTCAGAATATTCATCAGCGTGGTTTTACCGGAACCTGATGCACCCATTATCGCAATAAATTCACCTTGGCGAATTTGAATATTAATATTTTCTAAAGCGGTGACTTGCCCGAATCGTTTATATAAATGTTGCGTTTCAATTACAAATTCACTCATTTTATTCCCCTTTTAACACATTTGCGGTTTGAATATTTAAAGCTCGTTTGGTTGGTACAATCACCGCAATAAAGGCAACCAATAACGATAAGACGATAGTAATTGGAATAACCGGTAGACGCATATCAATATAAGATTTGAATACGGTTAATCCAAGTAATTGTGCCAAGATGTAGCCGAGAATCAGGCCCGCGACAATTGCACAGAGTGCAATGATCAGAATTTCGGTACTAATTTGCTTAATGATGTCACTTTGTTTTGCACCCAAGGCTTTTTGCAGCGCAAATTCTTTTGCTCGCTCACCAACAATCGCTATCAACGTGGTATTCACACAAAGGGTGGCGAGAATCAAAATGACTAATGAGATTAAGCCCATCAATCCTTTGATTTTATCTAAAATTTGCCCTTCAGAAGCGGAAACTTTTCGAATTGGGCGAGCGGTTAGATCGGGTTGGCGTTGCATAATGTCTTGCGCAAATTGTGCAACGTTACCTTGTTCATTTTTCACATTGAGCAAGGCATTGTTTGCCAATCCTTCTTTATCTAACCAACTTTGTGCAAATTCTAAGCTGACGATTAACATGTTGTCTGTGGCATCACCTGCCTCAACTATCGCTTTAATTGTGAATTCATGTTTTTCAACGGCATTTTTGGAAAGCTTTAATTTACTTCCAACACCTAAATTAAGGCGTTCCGCTAAGGTTTTACCAATCATGGCATTGCGATCGTCAAAATTGACATTAATAGCTGAGCCGGTAATTTGCCAATAAGGCGCGAGCACACGCATATCTTCAAACCACACGCCCATAATTACGATTTTTTCTAAATCGCTTCGTGTAACGCCATACAAATAAGGGCTGGCAGCGGTGATGAAATTATCTGGTGCATTGTGCAGAATTTGCTTTAATTGGCGCTCTTTCATCAAACCACCATTGGCCGCACCAATATAAAAGTTCGCCCCAAAAGTACGGAGCTCTTGGCTCATTTTGGTATTAATATCAAAATATACTGCCGCCATTGCGGTTACAATAGATGCACCGACAGTCAGCGCAGAGAAGATAATAAATACCCGTTGTAAACGTAGGCGTAATGCTTGGAAGATTAAACGCCAAAACATACTTTTATTGGCGGCCATACAGCACCTCCACAGGGTAAAGTTTGGCAATACGATGGGCTGGGAACCAAGTGCCCACCACAGCAATTAAAATAGACAGCATCAATACGCAAGGGATTACAATCCAAGCGAAACTCAGTGGTACGCCAAATAGTGCTGAACCAATAAATCTTGCTAAGCCCCAACCTGCAATACAACCAAGAGTGCCACCAATTAAGGCACTGATAATGGCTTCACAATAAAATAATAAGGCAATTTGCCATTGATAGGCGCCTAAGGCTTTCATCAAACCAATTTCTTTTGAGCGTTCAATGATCCCTGTACTCATTAATGAGGCGATCCCCATGGCTGCGGCGATTAAGGCGGCAAGAGTAACGACTGCCAACAATAACTGGATTTTACCAATGACCACACCTTCTGAAGCTGCAACCTGCCAAATAGGGCGAACAATGGCACCAGAAATAGCTTCTTCTAACTGATGTGAAATAGATGAGACATAAGCCGTACAATACCAGCGATCGTACTCTTCAGCATCCAATGCATCGGTATTGGCACGTGCTTTACGAGAAAGATCATTTTCAGGTACGGTAAGCGCGGAGACTTTAACTGATTGAATTTTTCCTTCCAAACTCAGTAATTTTTGTACAGCATTGAGCGGCATGACTAATTGATTATCTTCAGCACCACCCGTGGATAAAATACCGGTAATTTCGACCGCACTTTGATTATCTAGCTCATTATTTTGATAGCGAAGCTGGATTTTATCACCTTGCTTTAAGCCAGTTCGTTGAGCTAACTGCTCACCAATCAATGCAGGAATAAATTCTCCTTCAGGTGTTTCAAGATCGTTGACCCATTCACCTTGCACATGCCAATACGGACTAATAAATTTTTGTCCTGTATGGTAATCATCTTCATCTGGTACAGGGATGTTATGATCAAAAAACGTACCCAGCACATTAATTTGTCCAAGTGCGGTTAATTTTTCATGAGTATTTGCGGAAAGCGTTTCCGCTTTTACATCTGCACTTAATAACGGTGCAAAACCCACGATATTATTTCGCCAGAAAATATCTTTAATATTCGGCAGTTCTTTTTCATCGAGAAAATCTTGACTACTCAAATCTGCGTTATGACTAAGTTCATCAGGCAGGGCGGCATTACTTGCAGGCTCAACTAAAATATTGGCTCCGTAAGATTTGAGCTCTTTTGCCATTTTATCGCCAATATCAATGGATACCGCCAAGAGCGCAGAGACTAAGCCAGCCGCTAAGAAAATAGTAATAACGGCCAACAGTTTACGTTTAATGCTAAAACGCCAAGATTGAAATAACATTCTTGCTAGCATTATTCCCCCTTACCTAAATACTTTTCAGGGTTATCACGGAATAAATCAAGATTTTTCTCACTTTCAAAGAAGTAAGTTTTACCTTCGTAATTATATTTGTGCTCCGTTTTAGTGTTTTTCATTTGGGCGCCACTAATCGGATCTTTTACATCGATTTCAACAATCGTGCTAAATAAATTTAACCCTTCTTCTAAGCTGGTTCGATTAATGAGAATTTCAGTCTCAGTTTGTTGCCAATCTTCAATTGGTACAGGATTACAGCCACCCGGTTTACCAATAGATGGAATAAACATATGTACACCGCAGCCTACACAAACGACTTGGTTACCTTCCATCACATAACCTTGGTCACCACAAAGCAAGCAGGCATCAAATACCGCGGCTAGACTTAATTTATCTGGTTGACGATTAATGACAAAGAAACGCACAGCTTTACCATCATCAGCAATCCAGACAAAACGGTGTAATTTACCGTCTTTTACTTGTTCAATTGGAATATGGACTTGTTGCTTTTCATCTAAGGTCAGAGGAATAGCTTCTGAAAGTTGTGGTGGACGAGAAGCAATTTGCTCCCAATAAAGCTGCGTAGCAAAAGTAATTGCTAAGGCCAAATAGCCCCACCCAAGTAAGCGAGAGGAAGTACGCAATGCGGCCAATTTTTGGCGTTTTTCAATGGGTTCTTGTGTCGCATTAACTTGTTGCTTGCGTGATAAATGAATTTTGCCGTAGAAGATGGCAAGTACAACGAAGAGTAAGGCAGCACAGATGTAATTTAACCAGCGAGTGATTTCGCCTGATTTTGCAACAAAGCTTAAACGTAGTTTGGTGAGTTCAAGCACTTGAAGTTTCATTAAAATTAATAAGAGTTCGCCAATAAGTGGAACCAGTAAGCAAATTAAGAGAAGGCTCATCACACCTTTTAAAAGTGCGGTCGATTTTTGTTGTGTTTTTCCCGCTTGTTTTAAAAGTAAATCGATCCAACCTTGTAAGCATAAACAAAAAACAAAGGCAAAAATGACCGCACTTATGTGCAAGATAGAGTCCGTGTTGATGACATCTGTGGAGACAAGTGCGGTAATGTTAGGATCTTTTGCCCAGAAACTGCCCGCAATGAGCATTAATACCATTTGCCAAAAAGCAGGTAAGCGACCTTTGCCGAAAATTAAACATAAGGCAAAGATAATCAATAGCACCAATATTACCGCATTGACGATTAAATTGGTTATTTGTCCCGCAGGTAAACTAAGGCGCAGTACGATACCGGCAATAAAACCGAATAGGCTAAGCCAAATTATTTTTTTTGCACTTACAGAGGATTGTTTACTGTGATAAACACCGAGTAATAATGAAAAAGGTAAAAGTGCTTGAAGCAGGAAAGTAAAAAAATAATTCATAGTTTGACCATTTAATAGGATAAAACAGACGATATTTTAAGGTTAAATGAAATGCTATTGCCTTCCCCTGACAAACAGGGGAAGGCAAGTCGGTAAAATCGATGTTTACCTGAGATTATTTGATGCCAGTGAATTTGAATTCATAGCTAACATCAAATGGTTTCCACCAACGGCCTACACCCGTTTCAGAGTCAGTATGGCGGTGCATACCTGCTTTTGATGGTGGGTCGATGTGGTAAGTTAATTTATAGTTACCCACACCCATCATTTTCACGTTAGCGCCGTAGTGAGGACCATCACCTGCCACCATTGGCATGAACGTACCTTCTTGTTTTTCACCGGTATCGGTATTCACTAAAGTGTAGTTGATGGTTAAGTAAGGCATCCATTCACCATCACCAAAGCCATTTTTGTTACCTTTTACTGCGTGGATATCCGCTTCTAAGTGGATATCTGATTTCGCAGCAGGTAAACCCATGCCACGTGGTTCCATATCGATTGGTTTGAGATAAACCGCTGCAATTTCCATTTCATTCATGGTTACCGCTTCACCGATTGGATACTCTTGGAATGCGTTTGCAGTAGACGCGGTGAAAATACCCGCAAATAATGCTGTTGCTAAAAGTGCTTTTTTCATTGTTTTTCTCCTAAAGGATTGTTGGGTATTACGCGGCTTTTTTGCTTTGATATTTCATAATAAACAGAGCAAATACGGCTGCGACGAGTAAGATTGCTTGTGGAATTAAGGTTTCCATATAAGGATAAATACCTAACCACGAAATTTCAGGCACACCGCTAATCAGCGTAGGCTCGAAAAGTTTGCCTTCAATGAGTTCTAAAACAGATTTACCGGCGAATACAAAGGCCATTAAATACATGAAAGAACCCGTGAACATAAAGAATGGTTTAAGCGGTAATTTCACCACGGTATAACGCATCACGAAGTAGCAAATGGTGAGAATAATTGCGCCGACAATGATACCTGCGAAAAGGTAGATAAAACTGACCGCACTTTTCGCATCACCCACAAGGGCATAGTAGAACAATACCGTTTCCGCCCCTTCACGATATACGGCTAAGAAGCTGGTAAGCCATAAGCCAATAAGCGATCCTGTGGTGAGGGCAGTTGAGAGTTTACCTTCTAAATAACGTTTCCAGTTTTGAGCTTCGACTTTCGACAATAACCAGTAACTCATCATAAATAGCATGACGACGGCAAAAATCATCGTAAAGCCTTCGAGCAATTCACGGTTTTGACCGGAATTTTCAAAGATAAGTTGGAAAATAAATGCGGTAACCACACTGGCAATTAACGCCACATAAACAGATTGGCGAATAACCGGCAGTTTATCTTGGTGATTATTTTTAATTAAGTAAGTCACGATAGCCGCAACAATTAATAAGGCTTCTAAACCTTCACGAAGAATGATTAAAAGGCTATATAAGAACATCGACCAATCACTTTGCTCTTCGCCCTGTAACATTTCAACCGCTTTAGTTAAATTCTGGTTTAAACCATCAGCTTGAGCTTGTAACTTATCACCTTGTTCAGCTTTCATTAAACTGACTAGACGAGTAAAGTAGCCTTCAAGTTCTGCTTTAAAGTTACTATCACGGGAACCCACTTTGTTTTCCATTCCTGTACTTTCAAACACGTCGAAATAGGTGTCTTGTACGGAAAGAATCGCTTTTTTGCTTTCACCTTGTTGATAGAGCGCAATAGCCTGTTGAATACGTTGGTTGATCTCTTGTTTAATCTTATTCCAATCTTGTTCTTGTTGATTATCTGTTGCTTGCTGTGCTGCATTAGATTGAACATTTTGTTCTTCACGTGTCGTTGGCAGGTTAGGCAAGTTTTCTTCAATATCTTGTAATAATTGCGTGCTTTGGTAACCAAGCTCTGTAATTTGATCGGCTTGTTCACTTAAACGAATGATGTTGTAAAACTGTTGGTTAATTGCGGCTGAGATTTCTGCAGAGCGATTTTGGCGAATGGACATTTCCATTTCTGAGTTTTTATAGCCATCATATTGTGCTTGTTGGAACAATTTTTTGGCATTGGCAAGATCACCATTTTGATAAGCATCGATCCCTTGAGCGATTAAGTCATCAATGGTTTTAAAACTTTGTTGCCAATAAGGGGCAATCGCTTGATTATCATAAACGCCATGTTGTCCATCAGCATTGAGTTGATGACCTTCAACCAATGATGGTAATACTTCTTGTAATTCTTTTTTGAGCTGATCGATTTTAGCTTGAATCTCTTGTTGTGAACTGCCTTCACCGATCATTTTACGGATCTCGCCAAAAGTCGCTTCCATTTGGTAACTTTTCTGTGCGGAGAAATTGATACGAATTGGGCCTTCTAGATTTTCAAAGACTTCAAAATAAGCCATTTGCACTTCAGTGCGGGCATCATCGGTATTGCCTTGTTGGATAAGTTGAGACGTTTTATCTAAGCGAGCCGTAATATCATCAACCCATTGTTGATAGTTATCTTGTGCAAAGAGTGAAGAAGAAAAGGCGAGTGAAAAAATTAAAAAGAAAAATCGAATAGAACGGAATAGCATCGTCTATTTACCTCATTACCTAAAATGAAATTAATTCCTATTTATAATTATCCTTTGATATCAGTGAAATGACAATAAATAATTCTAATTTTTGTGATGGAGATCAAAAAATTCGTTAGAGCTGTAAATCTCGAGAGGGTTATTTGATGCTAAAAAGAATAAAGCGCCTTGCTAGGCGCTTTATGGAGATATAAAAGTGCGGTCAAAAATAAGCGAGTTTATTGAGCCGGCGTGGCTTCTTCAACAGGCACTTTATTATCTAACACATCCCATACACTTTCTTGTTTTGGTGATTCAGGTTGTTCAGGTTGTGGCGATTGAGTGGTTTGCGCCGCGGTAGCAGTCGCAGTACTCGTCGTTTGTGCGGAAGCGCAGAAATTTTGATCTTTATTTGCCCAAACCGGGATTGTTCGGCTGCTACCACAACTCCAACTACCGTAAGCATTGATGCCAACCCATTTAATGGTAGAAGGTTGACCGAGTTTCAGTTTTTCAATGACAACACGGTTTAAATAATCTTTATAGATTTGTAATGCACCAGAGGCACCCGTCAATTTGGTTTCACCGTTATCATCACGACCTAACCAAATGGTGCTGACATTCTTACCATCAATACCCACGAACCACGTATCTCGAGCATCATTGGTTGTCCCTGTTTTACCTGCAAGACGAAGATCCGCATAATCATTTTGTAAGCTACGCGCGGTACCACGTTCTACGGTTTGTTGCATCGCATATAAGGTTTGATAAGCCGCTTCTCTCGGCACCACTTGATCCGGCACCGTATTATGTTCATAAATAATATTGCCTTGACGATCGGTAATGCTTTGAATGGTGCTTAACTCGATTTTACCACCTTGATTGGCAATGGTTTGATAGAGTTTTGTCACATCATAAGGTGAAATACTGTAAGAACCAAGCAAAGTTGCTGGGACTTTTGGAATTGTCACATTGTCCCATCCCATGGCTTTTTGCGTATCAATGACCTTGCTTAAGCCAACTTTCATCCCAATATTTACCGTTGGAATATTCAATGAGCGGGCAAGGGCATCCATCAACATAACCGAACCGCTATATTTACGATCGTAGTTACGAGGTTGCCAAGGTTGGCTGCCTTTAATATGAATCGTGATCGGCTGATTCTGAATTGGTGTATTTAAGCGGAATTGTTCCGGATTCATCAGTGCGGTCAAATAAATGGATGGTTTTACTAAAGAACCAATTTGACGTTTTGACATTAACGCACGGTTAAAGCCCGCATATTCTGTTTGTAATCCACCTACGACAGCACGTATTTCACCCAGATGATAATCTGCCACAATCATGGCACCTTCAAGGTGTGGGTTTTTGGTTTGTAGTTGTAATTGATTAACCGTATTCACCACAGCATTTTCAGCTTGTTCCTGTTGTTTTAAATCCATGGTGGAGAAAATACGTGCACCAAGTAGTGCAGAGGTTTTATTTTCCCCTAATTGACGGCGAAGATCCGCTTGTAAGGTTTGAATGAAAGCAGGATATTTACGTGAAATTTGACCTTTAGCTTGCACGCCTAATGGACGTTTACTCAACAGCTCATAAAGCTCATCCCCAATCATTTGGTGATCAAGCATCAGTTTTAACACCACATTTCGACGATCGAGTGCATATTGTGGATTTCGCCATGGATTATAAAGGGATGGCCCTTTCACCATGCCAACTAAAAGGGCAATCTGATCTAGGCTAATTTCACGGATAGAACGACCAAAATAGAATTGGCTCGCCAATGCAAAACCGTGAATTTGGATATCACCATTTTGACCAAGGTAAATCTCGTTCAGATAGGTTTCTAAAATACGGTTTTTATCATATCGCCAATCTAATACTAATGACATCAACGCTTCATTGGCTTTACGGGTAATAGAACGTTCACTGGATAAGAACAAGTTTTTAACTAATTGCTGAGTGAGTGTACTGCCGCCTTGAACTGTTTGACCGGCTTTAATATTGGCGATCATTGCTCGCACAATACCCACAGGATTAATCCCGTTATGCTCATAAAAACGGCGATCCTCTGTGAGTAATAAGGCATCAATCAGTAAACGAGGGTATTGTTGTAACGGAATCGCTAAACGATCTTCATTATCCGATTCCAACATGGCAATTAATTTAGGCGCAAGACGGAATTCATCAACCGCTTTTACGTTTACTAAATCTTCAATGCGAGAAAGTTTGTTATCGGTAAAACGCAGACGCAACACGCGTTGTGGTTCAGGCTTATCAGGATAAGGGAACGCACGACGAAGTAACACGATGGTATCGTCTTCGAGTTTAAAATCGCCCGGTGCTGCAATCATAGTAGTTTGACGGTATTCGTTATCCAATAAGATTTGAATCACTTCGTCAAAAGAAAGATTATCAGACAGTTTTACGCTTTCTAAACGGCTATACACTTCAGCCGGTAAACGCCAAATTTGACCATCCATTTTTGAGCGAATTTGCCAGTCTAAATAGCCACCATAAAATACGGCGAGCGTCCCTAAAGTAAAGGCTGCTTTAGCTAAAAAGATTTTACAAGAACGGCGCTTATTTGGCGCTTGTATTTCTTGTTGTTCTGATGAGGTGTTTTCCGTTTCCGACATAATAGTTAGCTTCAGAGAATGAGGTTAAGCAATAAATTCAAAATAGGCATTAAGAAAGTGGATGAAGTCTGTTGTTCCGCAGAAGGCGATACTTTCTTCATCATAATAATGAAAGTCGTCTTCTAAAATTTCATCTGTTTCAATTGCAAGGTTATTGGCTCGAATCATCACTTCATCGGTATTAATAAAAAGCGTGTATTCAGAACCAATCAGAGTGACTTCATCATTATTTTTAATCTGCTCACAGGCAGAAAGTGCGGTCAAAAACGCTTGAGGATTTGACCGCACTTCTGAATTAAACCAATTGGCTAGGGCAATGTGTTCCATTGAACATTTAGCATGTACATTGCCTAGATAATGGGTAAATTGAAAATCCATGTTAGATGCTGAATGACGAACCGCAACCACAGGTACTGGTTGCATTTGGATTGTTCACCACAAAACGCGAACCTTCCAAGCCTTCAGTGTAATCCACGGTGCCGCCAATTAAGTATTGTAAACTCATTGGGTCAATCACTAATTGCACACCTGCTTTTTCAATGGTTAGGTCACCTTCATTGACTTTATCGTCAAAGGTGAAACCGTATTGGAAACCGCTGCAACCGCCACCAGTAATATAAACGCGTAATTTTAATTCGTTGTTTTCTTCTTCGCTAATTAAACTTTTTACTTTATTGGCTGCCGCATCAGTAAAAGTTAGCGGTACGGCCATATCTAAATCTGACATATCTCTATCCCCACTTTCCTAAAAATAATCCTTGTATTATCTAATAACCTGTTAATTCATTCAAGATTTTTCACGGAATTAGTGCTATTATATGCGAATAAATCAGAATTAAATAAGGAGAAATAATGGGCATTCCATTAAGAACTGAAGAAGAAATTGTTAAGTTACGTGAAGCGTGTAAATTAGCGTCCGATGTTTTGGTCATGATCGAACCTTATGTCAAAGAAGGGGTGACCACTGGTGAATTGGATCGCATTTGTCATGATTACATGGTGAATGTACAAAAAGTGATTCCTGCGTGCTTAAATTATCATGGTTTTCCTAAAGCAACCTGTATTTCTATAAATGAAGTGGTTTGCCATGGTATTCCAAGCGACGATAAAAAATTAAAACGTGGTGATATTGTCAATATTGATGTGACTGTAATAAAAGACGGTTATTTCGGTGATAATTCGAAGATGTATGTCGTGGGTGAAACCAATATTCGTAGCCAAAAATTAGTTGAAGCGGCACAAGAAGCGCTTTATGTGGGATTACGCACGGTTAAGCCGGGTATTCGTTTAAATGAAATTGGTAAAGCGGTACAAAAATATACTGAAAGCCAAGGGTTTAGCGTAGTGCGTGAGTACTGTGGCCACGGCGTGGGAACTGAATTCCACTGTGAACCACAAGTATTACACTATTATGCGGATGATGGTGGCGTGATTTTAAAACCGGGGATGGTCTTCACCATTGAACCAATGATTAATGCGGGTAAAAAAGAAGTGCGCATTATGGGTGATGGTTGGACGGTAAAAACCAAAGACCGTAGCCATTCTGCACAATATGAACACCAAATTGTCGTGACAGAAACCGGTTGTGAAGTGATGACTATCCGCGATGAAGAAATTGCGGAAGGTCGAATTCAACGTATGATGAATAATCTTTAAGTTCAGCTAAAAGCCTACGATAGTGGGCTTTTTTTATAATTGTTTTGTTTGTGGAATACCTATGCTTTTTCCTTATCATTTCGACTCTCCACTCACGCCAAGTGCGGTCAAAATTCAGCGTGAAAATTTGAAGGAATTTGAACGTCAGCACTTTACTGATTATTCCGTTTTTGAGCTGATTGCTAACCGAACACAGTTTTGTGATGATTTGTTAAAACAGCTTTGGCAGCAATTTGGATTAGATAAAGCTAATCTCACCTTAATTGCAGTAGGCGGTTATGGCCGACAAGAAATCTTTCCTTTATCTGACCTAGATGTTCTTATTCTCTCAAAAGAAGAAAGAGAGTCTGAAACAGAAGAGAAAATTGGTCAACTCGTTCAGTTTCTATGGGATTGTGGATTTGATATAGGGCATAGTGTTCGCTCTTTAGAAGAATGTGAAAAGGAAGGCAAACAGGACATTACTATTGCCACCAATTTGCTTGAGTCTCGTTATTTATCAGGAGATGTATCCCTTTTCAATGCCTTAGATGAAATATTGAAAAAGCCAGATTTTTGGGCGATAAAACCATTCTTTGACGCCAAAGTACAAGAGCAAATTGAACGTTATCAGCGCTATCACAACACCAGTTACAATTTAGAGCCCGATTTAAAATACAGCCCAGGTGGTTTGCGGGATCTTCATCTTTTATATTGGATCGCATTACGACACACTGGGGAAATGACCCTTGATGGCATTTTGAAAAGTGGCTTTATTTATCCATCAGAACACCAACAATTATTAGAAAGCCAAGAATTTTTATTCAAAATGCGGTTCGCTTTACACTTGATTTTAAAACGTTATGACAACCGCTTGTTGTTTGAGCGCCAAATCAAAGTGAGCGAGATGCTTGGTTTTGAAGGTGAAGGAAACCGTGGTGTTGAAAAAATGATGAAACGTTTTTTCCAAGCTTTACGCACGATTTCTCGTTTAACCGACATTCTAATTAAGCATTATAAAGCGCATTTTTTATCAACGGATGACGAGATTTCTATTCATCTTTTAGATGATAATTTTGAGTTAGTAAATCAAAGTTTGTGTTTACGTAAAAATGATCTGTTTTTACGTTATCCAGATCGTATTTTGGATCTTTTTTTCTATCTTACGCAGCATGAACAAGCCGAAATTCATTCCTCAACATTACGCCAACTTCAGATTGCGTTGGAAAGCTTGACGCAGAAATTATGTGATATTCCTGAAGCAAGAGAGAAATTTATTCGGTTATTTAATCAACCGAAAGCCATTCAGCGAGCATTTCTCCCAATGCACCAATATGGTGTGTTAACAGCTTATTTGCCACAATGGCAGGGAATTGAAGGTTTGATGCAATTTGATCTCTTCCATATTTACACCGTGGATGAGCATACCTTGCGAGTGATGTTGAAATTGGAAAGTTTCTTAGCTGAAGACGAAGCAGAATCCCATCCCATTTGCCATCAAATATTTAGTCAAATTTCTGACCGCACTTTGCTTTATGTTGCCGCACTTTTCCATGATATAGCGAAAGGCCGAGGAGGAGATCATGCAGAGTTAGGGGCTGAAGATATAGCTGAATTTGCTCGTTTGCATGGCTTTGATCGTCGAGAAATTGAAACGATGGCTTGGCTAGTGAGAGAGCATTTGCTCATGTCAATCACTGCACAGCGTCGAGATATTCATGATCCTGAAGTTGTGATGAGCTTTGCGGAAAGTGTACAAAATCATGTGCGTTTAGATTATCTCACTTGTTTGACGGTTGCCGATATTTGTGCAACAAACGGTACCTTGTGGAATAGCTGGAAACGTTCTCTTTTTGCCTCTTTATACGATTATACGTCGCAACAATTCCGACAAGGGATGAATTTATTATTAGATAATAACGAAAAGATCCTTGAAAATCGCCAATTGGCGCTGGCAATTTTATCCGAAGAGCAACCAGAATTATCGGAAGAAAAAATTTTAGCACTCTGGCAACGTTGTCCAGATGATTATTTTTTACGAAATAGCCCAAAACAAATTGCGTGGCATACAGAGTTATTGGCTGAATTTGATGGTGAAGTTCTCGTTAAAATCAGTAATCGTTTTTCTAGTGGTGGGACTGAGATCTTCGTTTATTGCCCAGACCAAGCCAACTTATTTAATAAAGTGGTCTCAACCATTGGCGCGAAAAAATTCAGTATTCATGATGCGCAAATTTTAACATCCGATGATGGCTACGTATTCGACAGCTTTATCATCACAGAATTAAATGGTGAATTGGTTCGTTCAGAACGTCGCCGAGAATTAGAAGCAGTATTAACCTCTGTGTTATTAGGTGAAAAATTGCCATCCATGTCTTTTGCAAATAATCGACAGTTGCAACATTTCACCGTAAAAACAGATGTACGTTTTTTGAAAGAAACTAAAAAAGAACATACCGAATTAGAAGTGGTGGCTTTAGATAAACCCGGTTTATTGGCTCAAATCAGTCAAATTTTTACTGAATTAAAACTCAATATTTGTAATGCAAAAATCACAACAGTAGGAGAAAAAGCCGAAGACTTCTTCATTCTGACAAATGAAAAAGGAATTGCATTAACCGAAGAGGAAAGGGGATTATTAGAAAACGTGCTCTATGGGCGTTTATAGTATGAAATAAAAAAGTGCGGTTAAATGTAACCGCACTTTTATATTTTAAGCAACTGCTGCAAATGCAATATCAGCGGCAGCAAGCGTTTTTTCAATGTCTTCATTTGTATGAGCTAAAGACATAAAGCCAGCTTCAAAAGCAGAAGGCGCAAGGTAAACGCCTTGATCGAGCATTTTGTGGAAGAACACTTTGAATTTTTCGGTATCACATTTCATGACTTCTGCATAAGAGGTAACTTGTTTTTGGTCAGTGAAGAAAATACCAAACATTCCACCAACATGATTAATCAAAAATGGTACATTGTGTTTTTGAGCTAATGCTTTTAAGCCGTTACAAAGTTTTGTGGTTAATTCTGCAAGGTGTTGTTCGTTACCTGCTTTTTTCAATTCAGTTAGACATGCTAAACCCGCCGCCATTGCAATCGGGTTGCCTGAAAGGGTACCCGCTTGATAAACTGGGCCGGTCGGTGCAAGGTGTTGCATAATCACTTTTTTACCACCAACAGCACCCACAGGCATACCGCCGCCAATGACTTTACCTAATGTGGTGAGATCCGGTGTTACACCATAATAAGCTTGTGCGCCTGCAAGTGAAACACGGAAACCTGTCATGACTTCATCAATAATGAAAAGTGCACCATATTGATTACAAATTTCACGAATGCCTTGTAAGAATCCTTCTTTTGGTGGAACACAGTTCATATTACCTGCAACTGGTTCAATAATCACACAAGCGATATCGTTAGGGAATTCTTCAAATAGTTTTTTAACTGAATCAAGATTGTTATATTCTGCAGTTAAAGTGTGTTTCGCAAAATCTTCAGGTACACCTGGTGAGCTTGGTTGACCAAGTGTTAACGCACCAGATCCTGCTTTTACTAAAAGTGAATCAGAATGACCGTGGTAACAACCTTCAAATTTTAAAATTTTGCTTCTATTTGTATAACCACGCGCAAGACGAATGGCTGTCATGGTTGCTTCAGTACCTGAACTCACCATACGAACCATTTCAATAGATGGCACAATTTCACAGACTAATTCCGCTAAATCAATTTCAGAGGGAGTTGGCGCGCCAAAGCTTAAACCATTCTCCGCTGCTTTTAATACAGCATCTAAAATAGCAGTGTGGTTGTGACCTAAAATCATTGGCCCCCAAGAACCCACATAATCGATATATTGTTTGCCTTCAGTATCATAAATGTAGGCGCCTTTGGCTTTTTGAATAAATACAGGGGTGCCACCTACGCCTTTAAAGGCTCGAACAGGGGAGTTTACGCCACCAGGAATAACTTCTTGTGCACGAGAGAAAAGTGCGGTTGATTTTGTCATGATTTTAATCCTTATATTAAAAGTGGCCATATTGTACTAAAAAACTGAATTTGAGAAAAATCTTTGTGTGCTGATTTTTCTTTGTGTTATCCTTTGCAAAAAAATTTTAGGATGAAACTATGCTAAGTCTTCTCGTCACTTTTTTAGGGGCATTTTTAACCTTAATTGTCATGCGACCAATTGCCAATAAAATTGGCTTGGTGGATAAGCCGAATTATCGTAAACGTCACCAAGGTGCAATTCCACTTATTGGCGGAGTTTCTCTTTTCATGGGAAACCTTTGCTATTATTTAATGGAGTGGGATCAACTTCGTTTACCTTATCTTTATATATTCAGTATCTTTATTCTACTCGCAATCGGTATCTTAGATGATCGTTTTGATATAAGCCCTTTCTTGCGTGCAGGGATTCAAGCGGTACTTGCGATTTTGATGATCGATTTAGGTAATGTTTATTTAGATCATTTAGGCCAAATTCTAGGTCCATTCCAATTAACACTTGGTTCTATCGGATTGATTATTACCGTATTTGCCACAATCGCGATTATTAATGCCTTTAATATGATTGATGGTATTGATGGATTGTTAGGTGGGTTGTCTATTGTTTCATTTGCTGCCATTGGTATCTTGATGTTCCGTGATGGACAGATGGATATGGCATATTGGAGTTTTGGCTTAATTGTAGCGATTCTGCCTTATTTATTATTAAACTTAGGGATTCCGTTCGGACCAAAATATAAAGTGTTCATGGGCGATGCAGGAAGTACTTTAATCGGCTTTACTATTATTTGGATTTTACTTTTAAGTACACAAGGAAAAGGACATCCGATGAATCCAGTGACCGCACTTTGGATTATTGCTGTTCCTTTAATTGACATGGTAGCCATTATTTATCGCCGTTTACGCAAAGGAAAAAGTCCATTCCGTCCGGATCGCTTACACGTACACCACTTAATGGTTCGTGCTGGATTAACTTCTCGCCAAGCCTTTTTATTAATTACCTTATTTGCGGCAATTTGTGCTGCAATTGGGATCTTAGGTGAGATTTTCTATATTAATGAATGGGCAATGTTCATTGCGTTTATCGTGCTATTCTTCCTTTATGCTTATTCAATTACAAAAGCATGGAAAATCACCCGATGGGTACGAAGAATGAAACGTCGCGCACGTCGTAATAAGCAATAAATTAAATAAAGAGGATAGCAATTTGCTATCCTTTTTTATGTTTTAGCACTAAAAATAGACGAATACATAATAAATTCTATACAAATTGAACAAAAATTTATCTTTTGATATTTTTTTTCAAAAAAGTGCTAGACAAGGTATTTGGAAATCATTAATATACGCCCCTGCAACGACGCAGTAACGCGTTCGTAGCTCAGTTGGATAGAGCGTTGGCCTCCGGAGCCAAAGGTCGCAAGTTCGAATCTTGTCGAGCGCGCCAGAAAGTCAATGCGATGAACAACTAATCAATGGTGGCTATAGCTCAGTTGGTAGAGCCCTGGATTGTGATTCCAGTTGTCGTGGG
>OGHR01000556.1_pt1 | contig 33833 bp, 32 predicted proteins | sample 1571621 | NCBI WGS metagenome assembly OGHR01 (sample SAMEA2582038, study PRJEB24529) | metagenome | biome: Human gut stool | place: China | collected 2011
AAATAAAAAATAGGAGCTATGCTCCTATCCTTTTGCTTCGCAATATATAACAATTGCGAAGTTAATTATATTGTATCATTTTCAACATTCATTTAAAACAGAGCCTAATTTTAAAAAAAACTTTTTACACAGTACTTAAAATAAATTACACCTACATTTCTAAAGAAAAATAAAAAAGACCTATTAGGTCTTTAAACTGTTAATCTTCCTCTGACCACTTATAGGTAATTTTATAATCATTAAAACCTAATTCGAATATATCTGCTCTAGACGTTTTACTTAAAATTTCTCTATGCACTATTCCCCAAAAATTTTTATATTCACTTATTGAAATTTTATAAAAGTTACCATCTTTCATATATTCGAATTCAGCGTTATCTATACCAATTACCTTTATGCTTCTAGCAAGCTTTATAATTACTTCTTCTAAGTCTTTACTAATTTCAAAATATTGTTTATTAACCATATTTTTTATAACCTCTCTTTTATAACTATAATGATAATTCCTCGTTATTTTTTTCTAAGGAGTAATCTTTACTTTTATCTTTTTCTATTTTAACAGCATCTACAAAAAAAGCATCCATTTGTTCTTTTGTATTTATCTCTGGTCTACCAGCAACACCATTTACACAATAGTATTTATTAAATGTGCCTTCTTTAGCACCTTTCGTAAAATATATTTGCATTGTATTATCCATTTTATAACTCTTAACTATATTATTTTCTACATTATTATTTTTATCTACTGTATTATATCTTGGTTTCTCTACTATATTGTTTTCTAAATTATTATTTTTATCTACCGTATTATATCTCGGTTGCTCTACTATATTATTTTCTTTCATCTCTAGATTATCTTCTCTGTATTCACTAAAATTTTCCGCAAACACACCTTTATTAGTTTTAGCATAATTACTAATCTTGGAATAATCTTTATTTTGATTATAAATATGTATATTATCCTTAGATTTATTTATTATTGTAGCGAACATTTTACTATTCTTATTTTTTATACTAGCAATAGCCCCTAACCCTTTGTAGGTCGCGTAGCCAGCTAAAAGTGTAGGATTAGCTAACATAAGGGTCCATTTACCCAAAGAGTATAAACAATCCATTTCTTTTTTCAAAAAAGAATCCCATTCTTCTTCATTTTTTTCTTTACCATTTTCTTCATACGGATTCGGTTTATATTCTATATTTGCATTGCTAAAAGAAATATTAGGCTCACTATTTTTATGCTCTTCTAAATACTCGTTAAAGCTTTTTTTATTTATTTCGCACGCGTTGTTTACACTTGTAGAATAATCTCTATCTAATAATTGTGCATTATCTACTGTTTCCATAATTTCTCCTGCATCCATTTCCTTAATATTACTAGTTACTTTAGTCGCCGCATTTATTTTACTATAGCTCTTATTTTTAAAGAAATCGTAGGTATTTTTAACAGCATCTTTAGCATAATCTATAGTATTTCTAGCATACCTAGACGCCAAGTTACCTATTTTATCCACTACTTCTAAAACGTATTTACCTGCTTTAACACAAACAGCTCCAACACTTTGCATGTAAAACACTTCCTTATTTTAAATAATTTATGTATAATACACTAAATTTATATATTTTAAAACAAAAAATGGAGGAAGTATGAATAACATTGAAAGGAACTTAATAGTTGATTTTAATACCCTCGTAACACTTTGGGGAGATGTGCTAAAAAAATATAATAACACAGGTTATTATATAAGTTTAAATAATTATTTTTTAGCTAAAGATGTTTATATAAATCTTATAAATACTTTTAAAGAAAATGGCGAATTAATGGAACTTAAGCGTTTTAGAGAAGAGAATAAAACTTTAGAGAACTATATATTATTTAATAAACAAGTAGAAGAACACTTACAATTATTTATAAAATCTACAGATTACTTTAGCAAATCCTTTGTAGTTAACCCATATTTAAATACACAGATTACATTCTATAAAGGTTTTAATATAAAAAATAACTTTAATTTAAGTCCCTGGTTAGAAGATATTCTAGCTTTAGCTTATTGGTCAAAGGCAGAAGACAGAGACTTTAGCACAATAACTTGTTCTAAAGTTCTAAACAATTTTTTTATAGAATCTAATCTAAACTTAGATTTTAAATACGTAAATTTAGCAGATTTGTGCTAATTTTATAAAAAGAAGATAAAGTATATCTTCTTTTTATAAACTTTATATATACTAATCTATTTATCTTTTTTTAAAAACTCTATCTCTTTCTTAAGATTAAAGATTTCATCCTTATAACCATCTATTTTTTTCTCAAATTTCTCCTGAACTTCTTCTTTTACTTTTTCTTTTACAAGAATAATACTTTCCTTATGCTCCAATGTTAAATTAGATACCGTATCTCTACATTCATTTTTTAAATTCATTATTTCTTCTTCTCTAACCAACAAACGCTGTTCAGTCTCATTTAATTTATTTTTTAAGTTAGTATTTTCAACTTCTTTAGCATTAAATTCTACTTTAAGATTTCTATTATCCCCATTTAAATCTTGCAATTTATTTTTTAAATCTTTATTCTCTTCTTCTAAAATTAATAGAGAGTTTATTTTTGTTTGCTGTTCTTTAGCTAGCTCTATATGTTCCAACACTTCCGCATTTAATTTAGCTTTCTCTAAATTTAGCTGCTGTATAATAACATCTTTATTACTATTTTCTGCCTTTAAATTTAGAATTTGCTTTGTTAGGTCTGTAATTTCCTTATCTCTTTCATACAAAGCTTCTTTTAAGCTGTTATTTTCCTTTAAAAACAAATTAAATTTCTCTTCTATATTCTTTTCTAGAGTTATTAAGTTTGCTTCATTTTCTTTTAGAACTGCATTTTTTTGTTCTAACTTATTGTTAACATTTGTAGTTATTTCTACAATTCTTTGTGTAGCTCTACCCTTTATACCTGTAATTATCTCTTCTACTGTTGCTAAAGCCCCTTTAATTTGTTTTAATTCTGTAGAAAAATCTAACTCTTCCGCTTCTACAGGTCTAGCATTGTATGCATCTATAAGCTTCTTTATAGCAGAAGGGAAATCTTCCCCAGATAGTTTATTCCCGTCCGCATCTTTCCAAAGGCTGTCTATAAAATCTTTATATTCTTTAGGAAGCCTTCCAGCTAACTGTGCATCGTTTTTAAGGTTATTATTCATATATTATTCCTCCAAACTGCTTTTTATCTTATATTTTTATTATAAAGTGTATGTTTTCAAAATTCAATGTTTTTCTCTAAAAAAAATATATGTTAACATATGTTAACACAACTAAAATCAATGTTATCATATTATTTTTTAAGTATTTTTTTGATAACATTAATGCTTTTGGGTTTTAAAAAGACTTAGTATACTAAATACTAAGCCTTTCCAAATTATTGGTTTTTATTATTTTCCATTTTATAAATTATTAACCTTCTAACATACTCCGAACGAGTTATACCTAATCTTTCACACTCTTTATTTAGAAATAAATCTTCTTTGTCTGTAAGTCTAACTTTAACACTTTTCTCCCTAGCCATAAGAACCTCCATAAATATTATATTCCTAAACAATTATTCTAAATTTTTTAAAAGCTTATCTATTTCTTCCAACCTTTTAATTAAATTCTCTTTTTCCTCCAAAAGACTCTTAACACTTACTTTAGGTTCGCTTATTATTTCAATCGCATCTTTAAACTCCTCATCTTTATTTACCATTGCAACTGGTACATTCTTAACTTCTATAACAGTACCTTCCGTATTTTCCAATCTAGGATTTTTTACAGAACCACCGTAACCAGGAAAGCTACCAGCTACAACTATTGCATCAGGATGAAGATTAACACATCTATCTCTATGCGCTCTTCGAACTAAAACTTTGCCAAACATTTCTAAACTTTGTTCTGCTCTAATAACTCTTTCTATCTTATCTAGATAAACCCTTACGGTAACAGTTTCAACGGCAGTTTTACCGTCACAACCATACACATCTAAAAGCAGTTTTCTAACATGCTCTTCATTTTCAGGGTTAAAAACCCACGCTTTACCACTCCAAGTTCCATTTAACAACTTAGCACCCTTTACAAATTCCCTAGAATAATCACTTTCTACATACAATTTCCCATTTTCCTCATAAATCTTCATATAAGCACCTCTTTTTTTATAATTATTATTGTTTACATTTATATCGTACTCCATTTGGAGTACTAAGTCAACCTTTTTTTTATTTTTTTCAAAAAAAAATAACCCCTAAAAAGGGGTCAACTTAAATTTAATTCGTACTTTAGTTAACACTTACTGTTAACTTATATTAATTATATTAAAAATAACTATTACCTTCAACTATTAATAACTTCTCAGCTTTCGCCTCGAAAACATTAATAGTTTCAGCTAATTTTATTAAATTATATAGCATTATTTGTTTTTAAAAGCTACAATACGAAAAGGAGATGTTTTTATGGACAACAGAACTTACATGTTAAACATAGCGCATTTTTTAGACTGGTGCTATCTTAAAAAAGTTAACCCAGACATTATAAATAACAGTATAATAGATTCTTATATAGATTCTGTAGACAACAAAGAAGAAGCCAAAGAAGCTTTATTAAAATACAAAAGTTATATAAAATAAAAAAGCTTAGTGTTGTAAATTGTACTAAGCTTTTAAAGGGTATAATTAACATTTGGAATACTATATATTACACATTTTTAATTGTTTTTGCAAGCATTTTAATAAAAAAAAGAAGCATTTGCTTCTTTTTTTTATTAATCTAAATATCTTCTTACAGTTCTAACTCTATTACCGTTACGTTTTATATATTCACTATAAGATTCAGTTCTTATAAATTCACCTGTTTGTGGAGCATGTATTATTTCATCATTACCTATATACATAACAACATGCGTTGTAGGTCCATTAGGTGGACCTAAGATAATTAAATCTCCAGGTGCTATGTCTTTCAAATCCACACCACGCCCAGTATTTTTTTGATTTTCGGTTGTTCTTCCTATAGAATAACCGAAATGATTATAGACATATTGAGTAAATCCTGAGCAGTCAAAAGCTCTTGATTTACCATCAAAGAATCTATCAGGTACAATATACCGTTGCCCTGGACCCCATTGTCTTTGGAAATTGGCTATAAGTTCTCTAGTTATAATTTCTCCAGAACCAGCCCAAACATACGGTAAACCTATAAATGTTTTAGCGTATTCTATAATCTCAGCAGCTGTTCCTGTTGCAGTATCACCACTTTCAAACTCAACTGTAATATCTTTAGATTTTAAAGCATCGATAAACACATCCCAGTTAGACATGTTTTCCTTTAAGGTTTCTTTCTGCATATATTTAGAGCAATCAGCATTTGTAACATCTTTATGCATAACTATATTTTCTACAGGTATACTGTATTTTTCCATAAGGTATTTTGTTAATGCAACAGTATTCCAGAATGTAGATGTATTACCACCACTCATTTCAATACCTATACTATTCCAGTTACTAACAACGCTACTTGTAGCATCTTTTTTATCAAACAAATGATTTGATGGGTACTCATCTTCTATGAATTGCGTTACTTCTGTTGAATCAACAAAATAATTCATAGTTGATTTGCTACCATCGGATTTCTTGTTGTAATGAGAATACACAGAATCTTTACTAAGATTAGTGTCATGGATAACTATATATTTTATATCACTATCTTTTCTCTTTAAATTTCTATCAACGTTATTTTCTAAGTGTTTTTTAATTATATTAACTGAAACTTCCTTAGGCTCCCCTGATTTATTTTCTAATTTTAAAACACCTATTAAATCAGGATTTTTAGCAGTATCATTTGAATTATTACCATCTGCATTAGGTATAGTTAATTCCTTATGTATTCTTTCCCCATTTTCATATCTATCGTCATCAGTCATCATATTAAATACTTCATGTAAAATAGCTTTAGCATTAATCCACTCTTTATAAAATCTTTCAACAGGTGCAGGTTTATTAGATGTATTACCTTCGCTACTAAGAGTTCCATAAAAATCAACGGCATCTACTCTAATGTCTCCAGAAAGTATTTTAGCGACTTCTATAGCTTCTATAGGAAGCCATGTTGTGCTTGAACCTTCATTTTTCCTCTTCTCCATTAAAAATTCTTCGAAGCTAGCATAATCATTAGAAAGTTCTGAATCTACAATTTCTTTATTGGTAGAAGAATATCTGTATAAACCAAACTTATAATTTTTAGATGACAAAAGATTTAAAGAATCAGTTATTTCTTTAGAAACATTAGCTACATATTTAGCAACTTCATCTTTAGCTTTTTCCCCTTTAACATCTTTTATAGGTAGTTTAAATCTATTATCTCTATTTATAGCACCAGCTAATATATTTTCATATTGCTGTATAGTTAAACCATTACCAGTTATAGCTCCCTCTTTAGATTTACTTTCTTCTACTATAGCATCTATAAACAATTCAGATATATCCACATCGTCTCCTAAAGAATCTTTATTTACTTTTTTAGACCACTTGTCAGCAAATTCAAATGTTTTATTGTCTGTATAGTATTCTTTCCATAAAACTAATTCTTTGTTTTTATGGTAAATCTTCTTAGGCTCTCCGTTTTCATCCTCAGCCTCTTCATTTTCATCTGGTATTACAGAAGTATCCCCAGATATAACAGAAACTTTCTCTCCTGTCTCTGGATTACGATACCAAGGAGTACCTTCTGCCGTGTTATAAGCACCAAGTACTTTTTCTATATGGTCTAAAGTACCACCACCAGCTCCTGGGAAGAATTTGTGTCCCCCATTAACATACCATTCTCTGGATGCTAGCCAACCAGTGTCCATGCTTTTAATATAATCATTTATAGGTTTAGATACGCTACTTGGTAAAAACCTAGGAGTCGTCCAGTCAGACAGTTTAGCAACGCCAATGCTATCCAAGTGATGTAAAATAACTCTTCTAACACCCCACGTACCAAAGTTATATCCACCTATACTAACAAGTAAGTTGCCGTGGAATTCTTTCATTCTTTCGAAAATTTGCCACATACCAAGTTCTATAGCTAATTTAGCATCTACCTTTATAAGAGCAGGGTCAACCTTTCTTGTTTGTCCATTTGGCAAGGTTATTGTTTTTCCCCAGTACACATGCTCTATTTGTGTTAAACCTACAGCGTACCCATTGTCAGAACTCATATTACCACTACTTTCTACAGCTATCATTGCTATTATTAAGTATGGGTCTATGCAGTCTCCATTCTCTGCTACAACTTGTTTAGCTATATCTATATATTTTGAAGCAGCAACATAAGAACTATGTCTTGGATGACTAGGGTCTAGCCAAGTACCTAACTGCAAATCACCTATGTTTATAGCTGCTCCTGTTCCTACTGTGCCATCTTCTCTTCCAAACTTGGAAAGAATGTCTCCGTAATGCTGTTGTGCTACAGCTTTAACTGCTTCTTCTAGTGTATAATTATATTTTCTTATCAGTAAAGTATTATTACCTTCTAAGAAATACTTGTCTGTTTTTCTACCTGCTTGTCCAGCTGGATAAACAGTGCTAATATCTGCATCGCTTAAAAGTGATGAACTTAAAGAACCAGTTTCTAACTCATTAAGCTTAACTCTTACATTACTAAGAATCTTTCTTTTTTCATCTAGTTTTGATTCTAAATCTTTAGCTATTTTAGCAAAATCATCTTCAGTAAGAGTTTCTTTAATACTTTCATCTTTTATAGATTTTAGAATTTTATCTTTATTTACAACTCCGTTACTATAAAACGATAATGATTCTATATTTTCTTCTGCTGAAACAAGACTGCTTTTTACAGCACCAATATATTCACTTAAGTATCCTTGAAAATATTCAACACCAGACGAGGAATCTACTCCAGAAACAATAGGTCTTTTATTAGCATCTAAGAATGTTTTTTTCTTAATACTAGAGTCTATAGCATCTGCGTAAGTACCATTTGTAATTAACTTGACATTTGGACCATTATCGCTAAAAGTTATATTAACACCTTTATATTTATTTAAAGTTTTAAATTCTTTTAATTCTTTTATTTTAGAATCATCCAAAACTTTATAAATAATTCTATTAGTTACCTCAGTTTGAGTTAAATAGTTTTTATAAGAGTTAGCAGCTTCTTGAGTTCTAACAAGTTTTAATTCTCCGACTTGCTTAGTTATTCTATTTTCTAATTCCGTATTAATTGTATCTTTTAATAATTTATCTTTTTTCTTAAAAGCTTTTTTGTAACCATTATCCAACACATCTTCTAGGCTTTCTGTTAAATTAAAAATCTTGATATCATTGTTTTTTAAGAATTCTAGTTTCTTTTTATCCATTGTTGCCCAATTAATATTTTTATTAATTTTTAAATATTCGTCTATTTTAAGATTTTGATATGTCTCTAAAGCATATTCTACAATTTTACTTAAATCAGATATATGTTCCATAGCCATTTCTTGTAACTCATCTTGACGTTTATTAGCGTAGCTTAAATATTCTGTCTTCTCTTTTTTAGTAGTTTTAAAGTTTTTGTCATTCTTTTTTCCTTCTTCGATTTCTTTTTTCAAAGTTTCGTTATGTTTATAATTTTCTGTACCAATTCTACCACGCTCACTATATAGTTCCATATACTTATTTGCAAGTTCTTTGTTACCATTTCCCCCAAACTTAAGTATAAAAGCTATGTCGTCTTTATATACACCATATTTATTTTTATTACTAATCTTAGAATCTATTATCTTTAAAAGCTTATAGAAGCTTTCTCCTCCGCTTAATTCACTTTTTACCCCTAAATGATTTAGCGTTGGATTAACTTTTTTAACAATAGATTCTTTAGAATATTTATCTAACTTATCTAATAATTTAACTGAAGAATTAGAATAGGTTTCCTTTAAATTGTCTCCAAGAATTTTACCTACCTCATTTGTTTTTTCCTGAGTAACCTCATTTCTTAATTGAACTATGTCTAATTCCAACATATCAAAAAGACTTCCTGCAACATAATCAAAAGCCATTATATCATAAACATTAGTCTCATCACCAAAAGTCAGTCTTCTCGCTGTAGCCACATCTAAACTTTTAGAAGGACTATATATATTGCTAGCAGAATAACTAACATCTTTAAACTCATAAGTTTTGTTTTCTGCATCCTTCCAAGGCGTTAATTTTGAAATAAAGTTTTCCATGAATGAAGAATCAAAGTAAGATTTATATATTTTCCCGTAAACCCAATTTACAGCAACATCCTTTTTATCACTTATGTCGTGAGAGTCCTTATTATACATCTGTTTGTTAAGTTGCATAAATCGTTTAGTAAGATAGTTTTCATACTTCTCTCCAGAATCTTTAATAGATTCATCGTCACTCTTAAACCAATCTGACATTGCTTTTGAAATGTTTGTGCCAGTTTTCAAAACCCCGTCTTGAATCTCATCGAAAGTCTCCATCATCAGCATATGTGCGTAAGACAAAGGAGCTAGCATTATAATAAGAATAATAACTACAAGAATTAGCCATCCTAAAAATGGTGCTACTATAGCCAAAATTTTAGCTTTAGCAATGTCTTTTATAATATTTGAGTTATTGTTACTATTGCTTCCACCTGAAGCTTTATCTTTTAACTTAGCTTTAGCCATATCTTTAGCAAAGCTAAAAAACTTTTCCCAAATAAGAATTACCTCCCATTTTTTAAAATTTAAATATTTTAGCAAAAAAATGAGAGTATTACTAGATTTTACTTTATATTATTAGTTATAAAAAAATAAAAAAGATGAACAAAATTATTCATCTTTTTTTATTTTTAAAGGATTTATTATTATATATAGTAATAATTAAATATATAACTTTAAAGGTACTATATTTTGTTTATTAGCTATTGCTCTTGTTTTAGCTATAATATTAGTAGCGTTAGATGCAACAGCTTCTTTATACAAATTAAAAGCTTTATTAGGGTCTCCGCCAGCAATGGCAATAAGAGTAAGTATTTCTTGCTCTTTTATTTTTTTATTATACCTTTCCAAAGATGTAGCACTAAACACTTTAATAACATTATCTAAGTCATCTTTAGCTACACTATTCCCAGTTTTTTCTTCTATCTGCTTTAAAATAAAATCTTTATCTACAACCATTTTACTTTCCTTTACAGATATTCTAAAGACTACGTTTTTATAACTTTTTTTATCGCTTCCAGTTTTAAGCTCACATTCTACTTTTAAATCTGTATTAGTTGTTATCTCCTCGACTGCAGGTTTTAAAATATTTCTTATAAAATCCTTATTTTTATAATCCACGTCTAACCCAAACATTTTTTTAAGATTATCTATATCTTTTATAACAGCTCCTGTAGCTAAATTTTTAAGAGAATACAAATACATATATAATCTTATGGAGTATACTGTTTTTAATACCATTAGATATCTTTCTGGGATAGATGTAAATCCCTTAGCTCTTTTTACCACGGAGCTTGAATCATCAGAGCTTTTATCAAGAGTTAAACTAAAAACATTTTCTTGCTTTTTCTCTACAAAGTTAACATCACCTATAAGAACAAATCTTAATAAACCTTCACCCAGCTTTAAAGTTATGGTCTTACTGTCATCATCTCCCCCTGCAATATCTAGTATAGAAATATTACACCACTTACTTCCATCCTTATACTTAAGATGCATACCAAATAAGCCTTCAACCATTTCTTTTATTTTTGGATAAGAAGTCTTATTATGCAAACCAAAAGTATCTATAAAACTTAATCTATCATATTTAAAAACCTTAGATTCAACGTCACTTATGGGATTTATATTCCCTACAAGTTTTAAAAATATTTTAAACTCTACAGCATTAGGTAACGCAGAGCATGAAACTTCTTTTCTAACACCATTCTTATATTGCACATATGTTTTCCCATCTTTAATAGAAAATGGTGCCTGTATAAACTCGTTCAAAAAAGTTACCGTTCTATTGTTATTAATATCAGCCTCAATTTTTTTAACCACACGCTGTCTACTATTTTTTTTCTCTAAATTAGACACATCAATACCTCTCTTTATTTATTTATTTATAATGTAAATATTTCTTTTGCCTTTCTTTCTTACCGTTATAAAGTTTTTATTCTCCAATTCTCTAATACCTTTAATTAAAAAAGTTCTATCCATATTTAATCTCCTAGCCATTTCCACTTGAGTAACACTAACCTCGAAGGCTCCATATGTTAATAAAAGTGTAACTATAGCTATTGTCCTATTTTTCAGCCCAGCATCTAATGCTTTGTTCATTATATTTATAATATCCTCTCTACTCATTTTAAACCTCCTAATTTTATATAGTTTATAAACAACATGTTTATATATAATATATATCGGAAATTAAATAAAAATCCTTTATTTTTTTTAAACATTTTAAAAAAATATTAAGTAAAAAACCGTCCACCTATTAGTAAAAAACCGTCCACCCATAGTAAAAAACCGTCCACCTGAGTAAAGAAATCGATAGTACTTAAACCCAGTAATATCAAGCTTTCCAATGTTTTGCTATTTAACTCTAAAAACAGGTATTTAAAAACAAGATATTAAAAACAGGTATATAAGTTAAACAGGAGTTTACTCCTGTTTAAGAAAATTAAAATTTTCTAGAAAACCTTCGATTTTCTACTATGCTATAATTATTAATATTTTCATAAACTACAAATAACATTTTGAATATACAATTGTAATTTAGGATTAATACTTATACTTAATTTAATTTACATATAATCATAAAATTAAATACTGATAAAATAACTTCATTAACCTTTAACACTCATCTAAGAAACTTACATGTAATTCAAAGCAAAGTCTAAATTAAATTGCAATATTCCAGCAGAGCTTCGCTAAATCAAATTTTTTATATACACGAAATACTTACTTAAACTAAAATAATAACTAGTACAAGTCATTAGATTATTTAACTATTACTTTTTCGTACCTAACATCTAGTTGTTTATATTGTTTATATTGTTTAACTTGTTTATATTGTTTAGGGACTTCTGTAATATAGTTATAATGCTACTTGTAGCTTCTAACTATTACTTTTTCATACCTAACTATTACTTTTTCATACCTAACTATTACTTTTTCATACCTAACTATTACTATTTAATAAAAGTAATAGTTATGATATACTAATATTAGATTAAAGGAGGTTTTTTTATGCATAGTAATAATAAATATCAGTTGTCTGATATACCAAACCAAGATTATATCGTTACTAAAAGTAATACTCTTGTATACCAGAGACTAAAACTTGGAATAAATGAGCAAAAAATGATTGTAGCTTTAGCAGCTAAAATTCAACCTAATGATGAAGAATTTAATCTTTGTGTATTTAAGGTAGCTGATTTAGCGAAATCATTTGGTATAGACCCTCACAGGATGTACGCCGATATCCGAAAAATAACAGCTAACCTAATGAGCTCTATAGTGGAAGCCGAAATTAAAGATAAGAATCCTAAAGAAAAACCTCATATAAAACAGTTTGGATTAATCTCTACAGCAGAGTATATTCCCTCTGAAGGGATTGTAAAACTAAAATTTTGCAACGATGTAATTCCATTTTACTTAGGACTAAAAGAATTCTTTACAACATACAGGTTAAATAATATTTTACGTTCCAAAAGTAAATACTCAATACCTATCTATGAAATCATCAAAAGTCATCAATTCAAAAAAAAGGAATATTCAGTTAAATTATATATTGACGAGCTAAAAGGTCTTTTAAAATTATCTAAAGCATACTCTTCCTTTGGTAATATAAATCTTAAAGTTCTTAAACCAGCTATAAAAGATATTAATGAACTAACAGATATAAGTGTATCCATCGGAGAAACAATAAAAGAAGGACGTAAAATAATAGGTATAAACTTAAATGTTACAACTAATAACAAAACACATGTTTCAAAAGATGCACCAACTGATTCGTTAGATAAAGAAGCTCTTATAAAGACATATGGTCAAGCTGCCGTAGAATCAGCTATTTTAGCTGTAAAAAATAAAGGTGATGATATTTACAATTATTGGAAGTACGTTGAAGGCATTATTTTGAATAAGAAAAAAATAAATAATAAATCTAAAACTACCGCTAATTTTAAAGAGAGAGACTATGATTATAACGCTCTAGAGGAAGGTTTACTGTATGGAGAAGGCGATTATTGTAGTTAATTAAAAATACTATTAATTAAAAAGATGAGATTAAATAATTTCATCTTTTTTTGTGCTTAAAATACCATAGAATACGCATTAAACAACGGGTTGACAAGGATTTTACCGATTTATTAATAAAGTTATTTTAATATTTATTTTAAGGAGATGTTTATTAATAATGTTAAAAATTCAATTGAGCTTTATGAACCCAATTAAATTTTTGGATACAGATAAAACAATAAAGGTAAAATTCGAATACAATAAAGATTTAATAGAAATTATAAAAGGTTTAGAGTACAGTGCTTACAACCCTAAAGATAAAACATGGGAGGTTAGTCCTAAATGCTATAAGGAGCTTTGCGATATGCTAGATGATTACTATGCAGAGTATATTCCAAGCATAGATGAATTTAGAAAAACCGCAGCTGAATTAGCTAATAATGTAAAAAAACCAATATTAAAGGTTATTGCAGCTAAAGCAACTACATACCTAAATAGAGAATATGACTATATACTTAAGCTAGAATTTGAGTATAATTACACCCTTATACAATTTATTAAAAAATGTGACGGTTGCTATAATTACAAGGATAAATTTTGGGAGATATCACCTTTAGCATTAAATGATATTACTACTAAAGCCGAAAAACTAGGCTTTGAAGTTAATATAGAACATAGTGCAGAAGCTTTAGTAAAGAAGACTATAGAATTAATAAACAAAAAAGATAAAAACGATGAAGAATATTATTCTAGAGATTGGGAAGGGATTTTAAATAATTACAAGTTTAAAACAACACCTTTCAGTTATCAAAAGGATGGTATACTAGCTGCCCTAAAAACACGTACTTTGCTACTAGGAGACGAACAGGGTCTAGGTAAGACATTACAGGCTATATACACCGCAGATATTAAATCTTCTGTAGAAGGCTATAAATACACTTTAATTGTATGTGGTGTAAATGGTCTTAAATATAATTGGGTCGCTGAGATAAAAGAGCATTTAGATGCCGATGCATACATCTTAGGTTCTAGGGTAAATAGAAAAGGGGCTCTTGTGGAAGGAACATTAAAAGATAGATTAACTGCCTTAGAAGATTTAAAAGAACATAAAATAGACAGTAACTTTATAATAACTAATATAGAAACTCTTAGAAATACCGATATTACCAGAAAAATAAAAGAGTTATGTGATATTGGTATCATTGGTAATATCATAATAGATGAAGCTCACAGGATTATAAATGTGTCTTCTCAGCAAGGTAGTGCATTGCAATACTTAACAGCTAAGAATAAATTAGCTCTAACAGGTACTCCAGTTATTAATAAACCCTTCGATTTGTATGCTACATTAAGTTGGTTAGGCGCAGAAAAAAGACGCTTATATGACTTTCAGAGAGCTTATGGGGTGTATGTATCTAGACGTGGTCAGGGTCGACATTATGAGGAGTTAGTTGGTTATAGAAATCTAGGTGACCTAAGCAATAGACTTCAAGGCGTGTTACTTAGAAGGGAGAAATCTGATGTTCTCGATTTACCAGATGTTGTATTTACTCAGGATTTCATCGAGATGTCAAAAGAGCAATCTAAGTTATATACAGATATAAAAGAAGAAATGATATCCGAAATAGATAATATTGTGTTATCATCCAACCCATTAGCTAAGTTTACAAGACTACGACAAGCCGCTACATGCCCGTCCATTCTATCTGAAGATATAAATAAGAATCCTAAGTTCATTAGAGCATTAGAGCTTATAATAGACGCTATAGACAATAATAAAAAGGTTATAGTTTACTCTAATTTCGCAGCTGCTCTAGAAAGGTTTCAAGACATTTTAAATAAAGAAAATATTAAAGTATATTCTGTTACAGGGGAAACAAAAAACAAGAAATCTGAAATAGACAAATTTAAAGAAGATGGTAATGTTTTATTGGGTACTATAAAAGCACTAGGTACAGGTTTTACGATAACCGAAGCAGATACTGTAATATTCTTAGATTTACCTTGGACATATGCAGACCTTCAGCAAGCTATAGATAGGTGTCACAGGATTGGTCAGAAAAATACAGTTACTGTAACAGCTCTATCCTCTCTAAATACGGTAGACGCGAAATTATTTAAGATTGTTAAGAAAAAAGAAGACTTGTTTAGAGACATGATGGAAGGTAAAGACATAAAGGGTGTAAATAGAAAGAAATTAACCAAATCTTTACTAGGTATAAAATAATTATTACATGTAATAAAAGACAATAATTTGGTTTTTTTGTTTAGTTAATAGACTAAAATCTGTAAAATATTATAGGTTAACAGACCTATAATATTTTTTTAAAAGGAGATTTATATGTATTTTGAACAAGGAGAACCATTAAAAATTAATAGTTTAGGACATTTATACGCACATGTTTCTTATCTATTAACCTGCGATAGTAAAGCAGAGAACAATAACGAAGACTACGCACAAGGTAATATAATAGCTTATTACAAAGATGACGAATTAAACGTAGTAAATGGATTAGATTTAAAAGCTAGAACTGCTTTAGCTAAAGAAATAAGAAAAATATCTAGGGATAGCCTAACCTCTAAAACAGATAGAGCTATACAATCGAAAATGCGAATGGAATTATCGTATTTATGTGGTCTAGAAGAATCTAACCTAACCACAGATGATGGATTTGCAGATATGGTTAATTATATCTTAAACCATATTAATAAAATAGAAGATAATCTCAATCCAGGTGAACAAACCTTCTTATATGTATTTCATCTACATCAAGAACAGATGCCACATTTGCATAGGTTTTATAAAATAAAATAGTAACAAAAAAAAGATGAGATAACCATCTCATCTTTTTTATCTTTTAAATAATCCTTTTAAACCTAGTTTAAAGTGTTCTAAAGGCTTTAAGTTTTGCTTCTCAACTAAAATCTCCTTAGCCTTTCTCTCCTGCTCTAATTCGCTTCTATAGCCTTCTATGGCTATCTCTGCTTCAATCTTTTTTTTAGTTATCTCATCTAGCTTACTAGTCTGTTTTTCTATTCTTTCCGTACTAAGATTTCTTTCAGTTTCTAATTTTACTTCTAGCTCTTTTACATTTTCTCTTAATTTTGCATTTTCATCTACACCCTGAGTTAACTGTAATTTTGTTTGTTTTAGTTCGTTCTCTAAATTAAGAATCCTATTTTGACTTTTCATGTGCAGCTCCTGTTCTCTAGCCAGTAAAAGCTGGGTATTATCTAGATTCTTCTTACTTTCCTCTAATCGCTCGATTAAATTCTCTTTCTGTTCTTTTATCTTATCTAGTTCGAATAGACTAGATTCAAGCTCTTGATTAGCTGATGACAGTTCTTCAATTAAATTTCGCTTTTCTATTTTTATAGACTCTAGTTCTTTTTCTATAGAATCCATTATTTTTATTCGCTTTAACTTCCCATTGTTTTGCAAGGATTGCTCTATAGCTTTAAATTCTTCTTTTGTTATATATGCTGTTCTACCTATATACTTCTTTTCTATATTCTTTCTTTTTATATTATTATCTATAGCTACCCTGCTTACCCCAAGCTCTTTTGCTACTTTAGCCACAGCAATAAGATTATTATCATCCATGTATTTTACCCCCTCTCAAGTTTATTTTTATATAATTTAAACTAATTAATATTAAGTACCTTTAAATATTTAAGTAAAGTTATACAATTGTTTTTATAACATTTAATATAATTTTATTTTACAGAAATATAAAACAGAAGTCTATATTAAACATCCTATAAATATATCCTAAATATTTTAATAAAGTTTAATATATGTAAAATTACAATTTATTACAGTTATTAAACTTTGTTATAAATTTATATTAATATTCTTTATATGTTACAAGCTATTTGAAAGCATAAAAAGAGCAGCCATTGGAGTAGCTGCTCTTTTTCTAGTCGTTTCATCCTGATATATATAATATCTATATTTATATTATATATTATTTGCATTATTCCTGCAAATAAGTTCTTAAGAAAATAATCAAATAAGCATAAGTATTTATATTTTAATAAATTTAATAAAAATAAATGAAGGATAAATGGGCGTTACACACAATGTTGTTATTAAGTTTAATAAATATTATTAACATCTCATTAAACTTGCTCTCTATTTTATTAATAATTAATAACTTTTAATATTTTTAATAAAAGTTATTAAAAAAAAGAAGGAAATTAATAAAATATGCCGAATATATATTATATAAGATGTTTGAAAGGTTTTAAATTTAATAAAATTATTAAAAATGTTTATTAAATTTATTAAATAAGGTTTTTCAAAGCAACTTATATGTATTATAATTATATTTAGAAACAAATTGAGTAGAAAATACTCAATTAAACTAGTCGTTATCATATAAAAAAATTGGAGGAATTAAAATGAGCAACGAAAAAATAACAACATTACACTTAGGTGCAAATTTAGGAAATCTATTAACTAAGATGGTTGGCGATGTTAAAAAGGATATGTATATGTCATCCGTGGAAACTATGTTAAGTGAAGGGGATGCTTCGTTGATGAAGAACGATGACCATTTAATAAAAGTTAATGGAACTTATTATCTTTGTGGAGAAAACGATGTTACCGCAGATGATATAGATAGAAGACCAATAGAAACTCTTCATGTATTAACTTGTTTCGGTATAGCAAGACAATTAGTAAGCAAAAAAAGTAATTTTACTAGAACAGGTAATTTTAGATTCAATAAGTGTGATGTAAATATAGTATTAGGCTTATGTATCGATGAATATAAGGTTAAAACCAATATTGATATGCTTTATGATGAATTCGATAATAAGACTTTTGATATAGAATATATGGGTATAAAATTTAAAGCTGTTTTAAATCTTATAGACGTTTTACCAGAAGGATTTTGCCATTATCAAGTGAATTACGAAGACTATGCTAATTATAGAAGTATTTTCCTTCTAGATTGTGGCAGTAAAACATGGGATATGTGTAAAATAATAAATGGTAGAGTCAGACAACCAGATTCTAAGGATTACGGTACTCTAGATGTCATGAAAGATATAATAAAAGTTATAACTAATGAAAACCCTAAAACAAAGGTGAATCTAACTGACGTTGAATTAATGTTAAGAAATGGCTCTGTCTCCGTAGGTAAACAAACTTTCAATAGGGAAGATTTTAAAGAGCTTATAGATACAAAATCTCATACAAGCTTAACTTTAGTTAATAATTTGTATAAACATGAAGTGGAAAGTAGTAACCTTATAATTGGATTTGGGGGAGGAATCAATTTAGTAAAAGATTCTTTACACAATATGTTTGGAGAAATGACAGAAATAAAAATTCTAGAAAACCCAGAATACACCAATGCACAAGCTTACTACGAAGCAAGTTTTCAAGATGAGGAGTAATACTGTATGGATAATTTAAATGCTAATAGAAACGATACAGCTTCACCGTCTTGTAGAAAAAACGGTGAAATTACTATAACTAATGATATGGAAGAGCTTAAAGAAAGAGAGACTTATTCTTTTGCCATAGCGAACAATAACAAAGAAATATCTATGAACAAACACATTCAAGAAGTGTTAGGTAAAGGAAGAACTATTTCTAGTTATATGAAATCTCTTATAAAAAGGGATATGGAAGGTGATGTTTCTCATAAAGAGTCTATTAATTTAGACTCTTTAACAAAAAAAATAGATACCATCGAAACACTTGTGAAAAATAATCAATCCTCCGATATTTCTTTTAAAAATGATGATAAAGTTCTTGAAAAACTTATTGGCTTAGAGATTATTGTAAACCAAATCAATTTAAATAGTAGTAAGGATTCTGTTATTTTAGATAGATTAACAACACTAGATACCTTAATAAGAAATATATCTGTGCCTAGCTCAAACAATGTACCAGAAAACATGAATTCATCTGTTTATAATGAATTGATTGCGATAAATGATTCTATAAAAGATATAAACACTAAAGAGCATTTCGATAAGATGAATAGTCTAGTTGACTTGGTAAAAAGTCTAGCTAATAAAATAGATGAGCAAGATAACTTAATTAAAAATTTGAATACAACTATAAATGCTCAGAGCCAGATTATTAGCAATTTAAATCTTATTAACAATCAAAAATTATCAAATGATGATGAAAATATTGATAGTGATATCGATGATGATATTAGTACAAAACAGGAAGAAGCCAGAAGAAAGAGCAAAAAAATCTTGAAAGCAGATTTTTAATAGTATGTTTTAAAAAAAGGGGTTATTTATGAGAAATACTAAAAAGAAAGCAAACAAAAACAATTGTAATATTTTAAATAAATGTAATGCAACTATTTACACGTATGATTCTTGGGTTAAATGTTATGGTAACGATGATTGGGATACATACATCGAAAATAATGAGCCAATTCTTAGATTAGAGTCTATTTTAGAAAATCTGGAGTACCATCAAGGTGTTGTTCCTAAAGAAGTGTTGTTTTGCACAATAGACGATAAATACTTTAAATGGCTTAAGGACGTAAACGAAACTGACAATGAATTATCTAGGTCTCATTATGCTAGTTTAATGTCAAGAGAAGTTGCGATAGAATTATGGAACAAATACGAGTTAGGTCTAACAATGGATATTTTATATATACCATTTACATTTATGTATCCTAAGGGTAACGCCCCGCTGCTAAATATCGACCTGAGTGATAAATTAGTCAATTCATTAGAAGAAGATTTGTCAAAAAAATTAACTATTTCATCTGTTAAAGTTTTAAATAAAGCTGTTAGAGCAGACTATTTGTTAAAGTATGAAGATGAACTAGTTGAATATATGCATTCACCTGAGACTTCACGTTTACCAACAGACTTAGCTAAAAATGAAGATTATAACGTGATTCACAGGTTTATACCTTGCTTATATACACAAAGCCATTCTCCTATTTATACTGAAAAGGATATTGATTCTGTTATAAATGAAGAAGAAAATAGGATAACTCTAAATCTTAGCGATAAAACAAAAAAACTTTTAGCAGAACTTAACAAAGATAGTGTTTTGGATTTGCCTAAGATTCTTTTGGATTCAGAAGATGTTATCGAAATGTTGGAAACTATACAAGAACTTTTAGGATTAGAACCTAATGTTGTTTTTAAATAAAGATTAATATTGGAGGATTTATGAGAAAAGAATTAGGGGATTTGGAAAATATTAGAGACACTTTTATTGGAGAATTTGTTAGATTCGGAACTAAAAACGAGTATAAATGACCACTACCAACACTTTTATTAAAAGATGTTAGACGGAAAACAGATAACAAACTAATGACTGACCATTTATGGTTCAATCTTACAAAAGCCTCTGATAAAGCAAGTTTAATAGAAGGTGATTTGGTGCAATTTGATGCTAGAGTTAAAGAGTACGAAAAAGGCTATAAGGGATATAGAGATGATGTTTATTGCCCTATAGAGCGTGACTACAAATTAAGTCATCCAACTAAAGTCATGAAAGTAAAAAAAACTGAGTGTTAAACTCAGTTTTTTGTTTTAGATAACAGATTCTTTAATATACTTGTGTAATCTTGTTTGCAATTAAAAATTCCATATACGTATATAACATCATTCGCGACCTTATATATAGCTATATAGTTTTTGTAACACAAGTGCCCCCTATATCCTTCTACATAAGGTATTGCTCTACCTAACATCGGAAACTCTTTAAGTATATTTAGACTATCTGTTATACCTAAAATAACTTCCCTTGCTTTATCTTTAGTAACATTATTAGCATAATATGCACTAATTTCACTCAAGTGCATAATTGCTGTAGATGTTATCTCTAATTTCATTAGTAACCTCCTTATTTCTAGTAATTACATGTTGTCAATCTGAGCCAATAGCAACTCTTTTGCTTCATCGACTGTATATGTCTTAGCTCCATTTAACCTTTCTATTTCCGCCTTTAAAAGAAATTCTCTTAACTTAGCGGCTTCCTCTCTCGCTTGAAATGTTTCTAAACTCATAAATACACTATCGCCCTCACCGTTTTTAGTTATAAAGATAGGCTCCTGATTCTCTTTAGCTAAATGTGAGATTGTTGCATATTCATTCCTTAAAGATGTAGATGGTTTTATTATCATAGATTTTCCTCCTATTTAAATTCCGATTTATTTTCCTTTACATTATTATATCATATAAATGATAGAATTCTATCATTTATATGATATTTATCAGAAAATCATTAAAAAGAGCTATAGAACCCATGAAAAACGCCCTAGCATAACAGCCAGGGCACAGGAACTTGTTTTTGTTGATACAGATTGTATCAACAAAATATATCTTATTTTGGTATCAATATCAATTTTTTTATAAAACTTTGTAAGTTTTATGTGTTTCAATGTCTACAGCAAGCTCTTGACCATTAGCCAAAACTTTGCATATATAGATTTTTACAACATCCTCTCTATGATGTCCAATATTATGACTAGAAAATCTTAACGATGCTTTATGTATATAAGTATCAACTTCTTTCTTAAGATTTTTAGGGTCAATTTTATGACCGCGTGGTCGTTTTGGTTTTTTTCCTTTTCTACCTCTCTTATTCCATTTTTCTGTTTTTTCTTTCCACTTATCAATCTGCTCTTGAAGCTGCTTTCCGTAAAATTTATACATTCTTTCGCGTATAGCACCCTCCCCATGTTTTTCCCTGAATTCTGTAAGTTTATTTATATTATGTTTATATGCCATCTCTGCATACATTCCTCTCCATCCATGCATTGTTAGATATGCATCTTTAACAACTATATCCTTACGTTTCATACCTTTCATAGCGTCTCGAATTTCGGCTCTACTCATTCTGTCTTCATTTTGGAATTTCTTTCTATGTATTCTAATATGGTCTTCAGATGCTTGTATTAGTTCATCAACCGATTTTCCCTTCGGATTAAATATACTCTCACCCTTAAAGATATCATCGTTTTTACCCCAATAATTATCAATATTATACTTATTTATTAAATCTAAAGACTCCTGAATACATCCCCTTGTGAAATCATTGAATAATTCGGTGTTTCTCGGGTAGTCACCCTTGGTGTTTTCAATGTGAATATACCCATTTTCAAGAGCATCCTCTAATGTTTTTATCGTTAAGTTGGTAAACACTTCTTCAATTCTTTCACTCACAGCTGATAAATTTAATGCTAAAACCTGAAAATAATCTCCTTTTTCATAACAAAGTTTTTTGTATTTTTCGAATTCTTGAACAGTTCCAGCGTTGCTAATTTTAGCGTTAACCCTATGTTCTGCCCCTAGTTTTGTATAGTCTTTAACAAAATTTTTAGCATTTTTGAAACCAAAATCCTCACCTAATGTTGTTATACAGCTTAATGTATTTCTTTGTACACTAGGGCTCATACCTTCTTCAACTAGACTATCAGCTAATCTATGTAAATCCTTATTGTTTATAGTATATAAGCTTTCTCTATTAGTGTGTTTAAGTAGAAATCTAGCCGTTCTTTTTAGTCTACTAGGGTCATCATTGTATGCTTTCTTACTACCTAGATTATTTTTGGTTTGTATCTTATTGGATATATTATTTATCTCACGCAACATCTTCATAGCTCTTTTTATATTATATTCAGATGGTTCTATATCTCTAAGATAGTTCTGCCTATTATGACCACCTTTTAAAAAAGCAATTGCTTCCTCTCTACTAGCATCCTCTTTTTTATTAGATGGTAAAGTTGATTTCATATAGTGAAAAGCTTTTGTGTAATTCGCTAACCTACCTTTTATTTGCTCGTCCGAAATATCTTTTGACTTCCATTCTTCTACAAAAGTTTTGTTTAATATTTCATAATATTTTTCCTCTGTTAAATTGGAAACAGAGAGACCTTCTATCCCGTTAGCGTTTGCTTTTTTGATAACAGCTTTAAAACATTTCTTATATTGTTTAGAAGTTTTATCTGAACCCTTATTTATTCTTCTAGTATCTCTTTTAAACTGCTCAATATCAGTAGACTCTTTTTTCTTTAAAGTATTATCTTTAGAATTTTCGTTTTTAGTTTTTGCGATATTCTTAAATTCCTTTTCTATCTTCCCCGAAATTTGATAGCTTTTTTCCTTTGAAATCTTATCATCATTAAGGAGTTTATCAATCCTGTATCTTTCTAAACTATCCTTACTGTTGATGTCTAATCTATGCAGCTTACAATATTCAATGTATCTTTTTGTTGTCTTACTTGCCAACTGTAAAGCCTCCTATATTTTAATAAGTAATAGTAGCATATTTATTATTTGTTTTCTATAAAAAATGCTCCTGCCGTAGAAAATTACTTTTTATTAAATTGTGTATCGTAGATATAGTGGCGTTTGGCTGCGCTGGCGAGGAACTGTCTCTTTGGAGTTATCCAAAGAGACAGTTCCTGTTATCAACCTAAAGTTTATTCAAAAAAATAAAAAAATAAAACACTCGGGAGTGCCTTTATAGTCTCATTTTTAAAGAATTTTCTGTATAAAATTTTACTAAATCCTCATGAAAAATGCGCAAAAAAAAACAACTATTATAAAAATATAGTGCTACTTACAAACAACATTTTCATTTATTTTTAAATAAAAAATGTCAACATTTTACTCATATTCTTCTAGATATCGTTTAGTACTTTTTCGACTTTTTCGCTTAGTCATTTCTTTTTCCATTACTTGTTTAAGGTAACGGCTGATACAGATTGTATCAAGAAAATTTTCTTCTTTTTCCTTTTGAAAATTTGAGAAAATTATTAAAATTGAAATAAGTTTCAATTACGAAAAAAACACCGAATCGAAGGGTCCCTAGTCCTCCTAAGTCTATTTTAGTAGAATAGACAAACTATGTTCTTCTTAACAGATTGTTAAGTTCGAACCAATTGCATAATTGTTTAACATTATCCTCCTAAATCTATAGCTTTAGGAGCTTACTACTGATTCATCATTTGAATCTACCTCCTAAATTATATTATTTTGTATATCCTCATCTGAGCCTAGATATGTGCTCCTTCTGGTTTGCAATTGTCCAGTCGCCTCCAATTTACTCTGCTACTTTACAGTAGTAACTCAAACTGCTCCTGGTTTTTATCGGTCCAGCGAGATGCCCGTACATTTTATACAGCTGTTCTTGCCAGAACCCTTATATTTTGTTTAATATAACTTCTAACAAACTTTATCTAAAGTTTGTAAAAAGTAGCTGCTTATTTAAAGCATAAGAACCAAGTACCTTTATAACTACTTGTAATGTTTATCATACTTAACTGATGTTTCTAATCACATCAAGGTTGAGCATATCGCCCAGACATAACCTCACGGTCTGTCTACTAGACTCCCATATTGAGCCCTGTGGTTTTAGAATCCACTAATTCAATAAATATATTTATATTTATATCCAATCTATATCATCAACTTTAGGTAAGCTGCTTAACCAGTTTTTTTAAGATTAACTACATCTATTTTTATTACTTAACTATTTACTCTTTTTAGCTAGAGTGTAAACTATATTCTCTAGTGCTATATTTTCTTTTCTAGAGTTAGTAGCAATATATCTCTAGTGTAAGCTCTATTCAGCTCTGCAACACTGGCTGTAATAACAGCAGCATTGCTGTTTATTACAAATTTCAATCGAGCTACATACAACTTCGTAAAAGTCGGTTTAATTTTATCTAAGATAAAATTTGCAAGTTTAATCCTTAGGATTATTTTTTAACTATATATTATACCATAAAAAAAGTGTATTTTTTAAAATACACTTCTATGAGTTAATTTTTTTGTAATACAAGTAAATCTTTATAGAAATTTAATTCTAACTGCTTTTTGTAATTCTCTATTAATCCTATTGTTTTCCAACCCAAAACTTCACGTATCTTTATTTCGGCAGTTTCTAGCAATTTATAATACTCTTCATTTTTAACCCCATTTTTTAAGTTTTGTGTTAACATCGCCCATAACTCATATGTCTGCAATGAAGTTAGTTTAATTTTAATTTCATCATTGTTATTTTTATTTGTGTTTAAATAATAATTTAAATATCTATTTATTACGGTTCTTTTAATAACTTCCCTCTCAAATTTATCTTTTATTTTTAAAGCTTCATCGAGTTGTTCTATAGTATCTCTTTCCTTCTGTTTTAATCTACATTTATCAGAAGGAGCTGGTGTATTTCGCATTTTATTTCCAGTTAAAAAGGTAAACATATCATTACTTTTTGCTATAGCTATTATTTCTTTTTTAGATAATTTAAATTCAAATGCTTCTTTTAAGAATAACTTTTCATCAGCGGTAAGAGCCATATAAATATTCCTCCTATAGTATTTTAGATATTATAGCAAAGTTATTTTTTAAATAGAAATATATTTTAAAAATAACTTTTTTATATAATAACAATTGCTTCTTTACTTTAGTCATATACGTATACTTTAATATTATTTATATTATTCTTCTAAAAACCAAAATCCATTCTTCTTTAAAATAATGACTAATCCATCCTAACTACTTATTTTTTCAATTTAATTAATACCCAAAGCTCTATATATAATTGAAAGATTACTTGAAAAAACCTTGACTTTTAAAGAATCTAACAGATAATCCTTAGGGGAGTAGGACAACGGCTTTTCCCTCCCTCCCACAGCTAAAAAGCTGCTGAAGAAGTGAATTATAATCCTCTTTTTCGCAGGTATCCGTATTCACCACTGCTCCTCACGGTAACAGTCACCTATTCAGTAATGTCTCCATTACAACTCCCTTATTAGTGCCTTTATAAAGATTTTAGATGCTCCCTCTGGTATAAACCAACACACGTTTCTCCTTGTAATAAGTTAAACTTGTCCACCTCCACCTTCCAACTACAGCTTCACCGTGGACATGTTCGCCTCTAACGCATACAATATAGCATCATCAGCTCCAAAGAGCTCGCCGAATACTATCAGTTTTTTTATAGTGTTATTCCTTTAACCACCTACCTTAAAAAGCGGATTTTCCTATTATTAAATTTTAAATAAATCAAAAAAAGCCATCTGGTGCAATACCAGACGGCTTGAAATCTCTATACGATTTATAAAAACTTGTTGCAGAAATAGTGATTATATACTATAATTAATATATCAGCAATGTTCGTTATAAACATTGTACAAAGTTCACAGACGGCTTTCTTGGTATTGCGAGTACCAGTTAAGTTCGGCTTACAAATTAGTTTGCGAGGCTAATCTGTAAGAGTTGTGGACTTTTTTTATTAACTTGTCTGTTTTTATTATATTACACATTTTAAAACAATACAAGAAAAAAATGTTTTCAAATAATAAAAGAGAGTGTTTTTACACTCTCTTTTATTTAGAACGATGAATCCATAAGTCTATTGAAAAAGTATCTTAAAATAACTTCTTTATCTTCTTCATTTTCTTTTCTTTCTATTTTTACTAATCTGTCTAAAGCATATGCATCTACTGAGAATAAAAAATTAACATCCTTATCTAACAAATATGTATTTAATAATTCTTCATCGTTTATTAGATATCTTACTACTATTTTCTCCTCCGTTACACCTCTAGAAGCATTATATACCTGTACGTTATCAAATGTATATCTAGTTGCACTAACTTTATTATTTAATAAATAATAAACTTGTGCATCATTTACGCTTTTATATTTATAATTTTTAATATGTTCGTTTTCGTTCTTATCTATAGCCGTATCTTGTAATTTTACTTTGTTTCTATTTTCAGCCATAAATTTAAGGTAGCTAGTTATATCTTCCAAAGATTGTAATTTAATATGCTCCTGTATTATAAGATTAACTTCTTCTTTTTTTAAACATAATTTTGGTAACTCATCTCTTCTTAATTTACTCTTCTCTTCATAAAACTCTCTTTCTAAATCTTCTATTACACTCTTTATTCCAGACTTTAGTGTATTAATATTCTTAAATTTTTCTATTAATTTAATGTATCTTTTATTATCAAAATCAAGGTTAATTTGAATTCTCCTATCTGTTACTTTAAAATGCTTAAGTAAGAATTCTTTAACGCTATTCTTATTAAAAAAGATATCCTTATTAACGAATTCACTACTCCATTTTACTTTGTAATCTAAGTGCAGGTCTTTAAGTGCTTGTCGCGCGAATGGATTAATTTTAAAAAACTTAAAATAATTTTTTAAATTCCTAACAATATAGTCTTCATCTAATCTTAGGACGTAAGCTAACTCTGCAATAGTTACAGTATATCCATTATTAAACGCTTTAGCTGTAGCAGCAGAATATTCGCTATAAACTTTTATTACATTATCTATACACTCTAAATCTTTTATTAAATTTGCTTTATCTTTATCGGTTTGGTCTTTTTCTAATTCCTTTAAAACATCATCTCTAAGACACTCTACTTGGTATATATTTAAAACTTTTTTGTCTTTTCCAACCTCTTTGGAGCTAATTGAAGGTAACCTACAATTAAATCTTTTACAAAAATTTATTAATACGTCTTGTTTTTTATATATAGTATTTGTTATATCCATTTTTTTCTCCTTATTTGTTTTTAAGTATATGTATATAGCTAAACTTAAGAGCTATTATTTACTATTAGATTACCTTAATTATTTCTATTTTGCAATATAAAACTAAAATAGAGAGCAAAATACTTTAAAATGTACCTTACTCTCTATTTAGTTTCTAATAAAAAACATATTTATTATTTAAAATTAGAAGTGCAACTGAGATAGCATCTATTTCTTTTATTATATTATTTTTATTTAAAGTTTCTATCTTAAATCCATGTCTAGGTCTATTATGCTCTCCTTTAGCACCCTTATAAATATCACCCGTATCGTACCTAGTTAGCTTATATGTTTCTACTCCATCTACCAATATCGTGTAATCTGCATCATTTTCATCTTTAATAATTACATTTGCGTAAGGATTTATAATCTCTAAAGAACTTTTTGACACAGAATATTTAAAACTACTATCTGAGTTAACTCCTTTTGCTGTTTGACTTTCTAAGAAAGCTACGTTATCTTCGTCATCTAGGTCTAAATCTGGATTATAATTGGGGCTATAATTTTTATATCTGTATGTTCTTATATCTCCAGCTTTTTCTTCCGCTATTAGGTATGTTAAGTCCTTAGCATCTTTGATGTCCGTTATATGCATCCATTCTATAGTTCCACCTAGTGCTGGAGCAACTAATACTTCTTCATCTCCTAGTTTTATAGATATTCTAGAATTACGCCAAGATTCTTCCACAAAAATTAGGTTAGACTCTTCCTTAATATTTTCTTCTAACATCTCATTGTCTTCTATTTCTTCTATTTCTTCTACTTCTTCTACTTCTTCAGGTCCCTCTGTTATCGTAACTGTATAATTATTTTTTTTATCAGAACAAGATATTAAAGAAGATGTTAAGATTGCTATTAAAATCATACTTAAAATTGTTTTCTTCTTCATGTTCTATTCACCTAGCCTTAGCTAGATAACCTCCCTTTCCCTATATACTACAGGTGAATTATACCATATATTATAAAATTTGTGATTTAATTTACCAAATATATTTAAAAAATAAATCTCTAAACTGGCTTACCATCTATATTTCAAAAGTTTGTTAATTATTAGAAAACAAGTAATAATGTAGCTGGCAAAAAAACATAAACTGTAGTAACATAAAAATATAAATAGTTTAACTTTAATATATAATGTTTTTAAATACGATTTTATATAGGAATAAAATAATGTTTAATATTAATATATAATGTTTTTAAATGACCACGGGATAACCACATCTTTTTTTAAATTTAACACATAAGTGTATAAGCTAAAAGAGTTCTTTTAAAAGAGCTCTTTTATTTTTTTGTATATAAATTAATATCCTGGGTTATATTAATAGTGGAGGTGTTTAAAATGATGAAACCAACACATCTGGCTATAGCTGGAGTAGCTTCTATACCTTTGTTTAAATACGGACTTGTAGAGCCTATAGCCTTTGGTGGTTTAATGGGAGCCATAGCCCCAGATTGGGATATATATCTTGGTTTTTTCGGTATGGAACATAGGACTTGGACACATTCTATTTTAGCTTTGTTTTTAAGCACACTACTACTTATATATATAAATAAAAGTCTCGGAATACTTTGGGGAGTTAGTTACACCACCCACCTTATAGCAGACAGTTTTACTAAAATGGGTGTTCCATACTTATACCCTTTTAAGTATAAATATTTTGGACCTCGCAAAATAAGAAGTGGCGGTGCAGAAGACTTATTACTATGCTTAATGGCTTTTTATTTACTTATAGAACTTATACGTTAATTATAAAGATATAAAGTATAATGAAAACACTTGTGGTTATAATAAAAAAGAAGGGTTGAATACCCTTCTTAAATTTGTTTTTAAGCATTCAGTATTTTTTGCAGCTTACTGATGTGCTTTATTGTTAGGTCTTGTGCTAACAACATAGTATAAATCGCGTGTGCATCATTTTCAAAATGTTTTTTAGGATAAACATAGACTTGTTTCCTTAAGTAATTTTTAATTTCTAATATTTGTGCACGCGTAATTTCTTTAGCCTGTAACTTAGCTTTAAAATCTTGTTTAAAGCTATTGTAGTATCTTTCTACCTTTGCATCTCTAACATCATCAAAGTGCTCCTTGATGTAAGTTTTAGGCTCATGAAACCTACACGCTACCACTTCTTCTGCACAGTATTTTTTTTTCGGTACAAATTTTAATACCAAAAGTGGTACTAAAAAGATTAATGTTTTTATAAACATTGCACCAAAAGTTAGAGCTATTAGTTTACTCATTTTTTTACCTCCGTAAGTTTATTTTTTTATACATTTTTTATATGGTTTTGTATAAGTTAGTTATCATTAGTTAGAATTTATATAAAAAATATATAACAAGTTTAGAGGATTGTATTTAATGTTGTATTTATTATTGTATTCTATGTTTTATATTAATTTTTACATACAACAATTTAAGAGCTGTAGATGTTAGTATTGCTAGATTCTTTAGCCCTAATAAAATAGTAATAACTAGCAATACCAGTAATGTATATAAAACCATATATTATTTATAACAATTTCTTTATATTAATATATATACGTACTAAGATTATTAAATTCTAGGTCAGTAAAAACAATATCATATTCGCTTGGAGAATATCTTATACCAGGAGTTGGACGAGCTACCACTAAGATAAAACCCGTTTCTTTAAATTCTTCTCTAGCAAGTTTTTCGTATAAAGTTTTTAGCTTTATGTTATCTGTATAGTGTGTATAATCCACTTCCAAAAAAGTTATATATCTATATCCATTCTTTCTACATATTACAAGAGCATCAGGCTTAAGCTTATTATTAAAGTAACTTGGTTTAGAGTTAAATTCTAATATTTCAAACTCCATTTTCTTTAAATTTGCAATATAATCTATTTTATATAGGTCGTGGTCACTCAAATTTTTTCCATCGAAATAAACTTTCTCCGACCTACCCTTAGAAATCGCAGATTTTAGCAGTCCAAACTTCTCTAACTCCGCTAATCTCCTTCTAGCTCCTTCATACGTTCCATTAAAAAATAGGTGTTGCGCTTGTTTTATCGTCAGCGATTTGTAATCTTCTATAAACTTTAAAATTTCTTTATCTCTTTTAGTTAACATCCAAAACTACTCCTTTTCTTTTTCTATTTTCTTTTCTACTAGGAACTGTAGTATTTATTTCTACACTATCCTTATAATTACTTATAAATATATCCTTTTTATTTTCTTTTATAATAGGTTTTTTATCTACAATTGTATTAACCTTACTTGGTATTTTTATTTCCTTTACATACTGTTGTAGAATCTTAAAATCCTCATCTATCACGGGTATTTTTATTATTTGTTGCAAATTTCCATCTCCGTAACAGATACACTCTCTATCTTCTAGATAAATTGCATCGTCCGTTTCTATAATATTCCGAGAATCTACAGTAGAAAATTGTTTTAAACTTATCCTGCACATACAACTCTTAACGTCGCTCGGCAAATTAGTTATCGTGCTACGCTGGGTAACACAAATTAAATGTATACCAGCAGCTCTTCCAGCCTTAACAATAGCTTTTATATACTCCCAAGCCTTATCCTTAAGCAATTTTATATCTTCTTTATCATTTTCATTTGGCATAAAAAAGCTAATTTCCTCCATAAATAAATATATTCTTTTTAGCTTATTATTATGGTTGTACTTATTAAAATGCTCTAAGTTTTTACAACTACTTTCTTTCAATAAATTGTTTCGCTTTTCTAGCGTTTTATAAATTTTTTCTAAATCTAAAACTACTTCATCCAGGTTAAATGCTACAAACTTAACTGGTTTACAATCTTGAAATAATCCTAAATCTGACTTCATGACTTGATTCAAGTGGATTTCTATATCATTTTTAGCATTGTAAATAAGATTTGTTAAAATGTTTGCTATTAAAAAACTTTTTCCAAACCCTGTAGCTCCTGCAATTAACAAATGACACGCTTTGGTAACATCTATCATATGGTTATCTCCACTTAAATTTTTTCCAATATACAATTCACTAGGCTTTGCAGGAACTGGTTCGAAATTGAAATCCATTATGTTTTTTGTTATTATAGTAACATTAGCTCTATTGCTAAATTTAACCTGCTCCATAATACAAACACCTTTAAAAGCATTTTCTATCTCATTTTTCTTACTTATTAGACCGTTAAAGCTCTTACCTAATGCAATTTCCACATCAAAAACAATTTTATTCTCTAGCAAGACTACGTTTGCAACTTTAAATTTTTCTTCATTCTCCTTAGTTTTCTCTAAATTCCGCATTAAATTATTCCACTTGCTTATAATATCTTTTTTCTCTCTAGACTCTTTAGAGAGCCTATAATATATAGTCCCTGCTAAAATACTACTTAAGATTAAAGCTTCTGCAATCATATTTTTTTAAACCCCTTAGTATTGTTAAAATACATAGCTAAAGCACATGCTCCGCTAAATAAAGTAAGTTGGTATTTTTTTATCCCTAACATAGTAACTTCTTCCATACCTTTTATAGTATTTATAATTTGTCCATCTGTTGGAATTAATCCATTTTGCTTTAAAATTAACATACCTAAAATACCTACATTAATAATTCCTAAAGTCTTTATAATTTTAATTTTATTCATAAAATTATCCTCCCATTTATATAGTATTTATTATTGTAAATACTGTTGTAAATACTATAGTATATGTGTATTCATAATACTTTAGAAATGTTCCTATTTAAGCAAAAAAAAGAGTAACTTAATTAAATAAGTTACTCTTTTTTTATGTTCTACTCTATAATATCTTTATATTTTTTGCGATAGCAGTAATAATCTTCTTCTGTTTCGATGTATTCCAATTCTTCTATGGCTTTTTCTTTATATTCTATTTTCTTTATTAGTTCATCTTCTTCCTGCTCTGTATTATAATGTTTGCTATTTAATTTTTTTATAGCACTTTGTACTTCATTATTAAGCCCATTATATATTTCTTGCATATTTGTGTATAGTTCTTCCATTATTTTATTTAATCCTTTCTTTTATATTATTTATATATTTCCCCAAAATTTATTTTTTTATTACTTTTTTACTTGCTACCATATCATCCTCTCTGTTAATTTTTAGATTTCTAACTTAATGCGAACCCTATATTCCTCCTACATTTCTGCTTCTTAAATTCGGATATGGCTTAGAAATTTATATTATACCGTATCATTTACGAAAGTTAATCTCATTTTTACCATTGCTTCTATCCTCCTTCATATAACTTAATCCATCTGTAAAGTGTTGCTCTACCACACCCCAACAATTTAGCCATTTCCACCTTACTTATAATACCATCTTGCATTTTTTTATAGTATTTTTCAAAACTCTTAGGTAAATCTTCCACCGTTTTTTCTTCTCTGCCAAACCACTTACCACTCTTTGTTTTTATCTCTCCTGTATTATCCTTTATTTCCTTTAAAGCATCTACAGCCTGCTGAGTTCTTTCTTGTATAGTCTCACGTTCCATTTCTGCTATTCCACCAAATATAGCTAGAAGAAGCTTATATGTAGAAGCGTTAGTATCTATACCCTCTTTGATAACTATAACTCGAACACCTTTATTAACTAAAGTATCTATTATTTCTATCAAATCTCTTAGATTACGTCCTAACCTACTAATACTTTCACAGTAAACTGTATCTCCTTCCTTAGTTTCAAACATCATTTTTTGTAATTGTGGTCTATCTTTAGTTTTTCCTGTAATTTTATCTTCATAACTTCTATCGAATTTAATTCCCAATTTATCAAGCTGATAGTCTTGCCTAATATTAGCTTGCCCTGTTGTACTAACTCTTAAATATTTAACAATCATATTTCCTCCTGTAAGACAATAAATTCACTAATGTATCATCAAACCTATTCCAAATAATGAGACATTTATGTTCATTTTTTTACTACTTTTATTTTAAAAAACAGATGATTTTATTCTATATCATCAAACATTGGTTTAATGATACACTTATATTATAATATATTATTATAAATTCTACTAATTCCTTCTTTAATTTTAGGCTCTGTTTTAGTATAGTGTTGATAATTGATTAAGATTTTAGATTTAGGGTAT
>OGHR01000606.1_pt1 | contig 30440 bp, 20 predicted proteins | sample 1571621 | NCBI WGS metagenome assembly OGHR01 (sample SAMEA2582038, study PRJEB24529) | metagenome | biome: Human gut stool | place: China | collected 2011
TTGTTAACCTTAAATCTAATACTATGAAAAACACATTGCAAAGATACGGACTTTCCGGTTATCTGCAAATTATCCAAATAAAAAAGTATGTTTCATAACATGATTTAAAACTTTCTGAGAAATAGTACTTGTTTTATTAATACTTTTTCAAGATTTGAATCCCTTCACGGCTCTTTCCAGTCTTTCCAAAGTCAGTTCGCCGGATTGCCGCCAAAGTTGTTGTCCTTTTCTTAAAAGGATAAATGTAGGCGTTGCTTCGATGGTGTAGAAATCCGTAAGGGCAGTTTCCTGGTCTACATCTACTTCCACCACTTCGATCGTGCCTTCCATTAATTTCTTAAATTCCTCAACAACAGGTTTCATACGCTGGCAATGAGGACACCATGTTGCATAAAATTCCGCCATTACCCAATCGGCATTAGCCAGCTTCTCTTGATTCCGTTCTTCACGGGCTACTTTCTTCTCTTTCATAATTGATTACTGTTTGATTAATAATTGCTACTTCAACAATGCGAAAAGAAAGAAAGTTTAAAGGGTAAACAATAATACACACAGATTTAACTATTAAATCCACTTACATTTACCTTATTTCGTTTCTGATATCCGAACAAGCGTCCATTGCACAAAAAAGCAACTTTCGTGCAAAAAGAGAACACTCTATTCAAAATTTATTTATCTTTGCCGCCGAAATGGTTCGGAATCCGTAGCCAACGGACGACGATTAATAGGGAATCGGGTGCAAATCCCGAACAGTCCCGCTGCTGTGAAGCTCAGTTCAATGTCTTATAAATGAACTAATTTGACGCCACTGATGTTCTATCGGGAAGGCAAATAAGACAAGAGTCAGTCAGAAGACCTGCCACTTCACGTAAAACGTTCTTTCGCCTCGTGGATTAGGAGAAAGGACATCGTTTGTTAAGCCCCAAATCAGGAAAATACTGTGTTTTCATCAGGTGGAGTATGTCCGCAAGGTGGGAAGACACAAAATAAGTATGTACTTAATTTAGAAAAGTATGATAAAAAGAATCTTAGTAGCCAATCGCGGTGAGATAGCCGTGAGGGTGATGCGCTCCTGCCGGGAGATGGAAATAACGAGTATCGCGATATTTTCCGAGGCAGACCGGACTGCAAAGCATGTGCTCTACGCAGACGAAGCATATTGTGTAGGTCCCGCCGCATCTAAAGAGAGTTATCTGAATATAGAAAAAATCATCGAAGTGGCGAAAGCGAACCACGCAGACGCCATTCATCCGGGATATGGATTCCTGTCCGAGAATGCGGCTTTTGCACGACGCTGTCAGGAAGAAGACATTATCTTTATCGGTCCCAATCCGGAAACAATGGAAGCAATGGGCGACAAGATTTCCGCCCGCATCAAAATGATTGAAGCCGGAGTGCCCGTTGTGCCCGGCACACAAGAAAACCTGAAAAGTGTGGAAGAAGCTGTGGAGCTTTGCAATAAAATCGGTTATCCGGTGATGCTGAAAGCCTCTATGGGTGGCGGTGGAAAAGGGATGCGCCTTATCCACAGCGCAGAAGAAGTGGAAGAGGCCTATACAACTGCCAAAAGCGAATCTCTTTCTTCTTTCGGTGACGATACAGTTTATCTGGAGAAGTTCGTGGAAGAGCCCCATCACATCGAGTTTCAGATTCTGGGTGACAAACACGGAAACGTAATTCACCTTTGCGAACGCGAATGTTCCGTGCAACGCCGCAATCAGAAGATTGTGGAAGAAACTCCTTCGGTTTTCGTCACTCCGGAATTGCGGAAAGATATGGGAGAAAAAGCGGTGGCTGCCGCCAAAGCCGTCAATTATATCGGTGCGGGAACGATCGAGTTCCTGGTAGACAAGCACCGCAACTATTACTTCCTCGAAATGAATACCCGCCTGCAAGTGGAACACCCCATTACGGAAGAAGTAATCGGTGTAGACCTCGTAAAAGAGCAGATTAAGGTAGCCGACGGACAGGTTCTCCAACTGAAACAGGAAGATATCAAACAGCGCGGACACGCTATCGAATGCCGTATCTGTGCCGAAGATACAGAAATGAATTTCATGCCGAGTCCGGGAATCATCAAGCAGATTACAGAACCGAACGGTATCGGAGTGCGTATCGACAGCTATGTGTACGAAGGATACGAGATTCCGATCTATTATGACCCGATGATTGGCAAACTGATTGTGTGGGCAACTAACCGCGAATATGCTATCGAACGGATGCGTCGTGTGCTTCATGAGTACAAGCTGACCGGAGTCAAGAATAATATCAGTTACCTGCGTGCTATTATGGATACGCCCGATTTCGTAGAAGGTCATTATGATACCGGATTCATCGCCAAGAACGGCGAACACCTGCATCAGTGTATCATGCGAACCAGCGAACGTGCCGAGAATATTGCACTGATTGCCGCCTACATGGATTATCTGATGAATCTTGAAGAGAACAGCGGCGACACTACCGACAACCGTCCTATCAGCAAATGGAAAGAATTCGGATTGCATAAAGGCGTACTTCGTATCTAATTAAAAAAAGCAGTTAATTATGGAAATTCATATAGGTGACCGGGTGGCCGAAGTGGAACTGGTCAGCAAGGAAGATAATAAAGTGGTACTTACCATTGACGGAAAGCCGTTTGAAGCGGACGTGGTAATGGCAGAAAACGGAACCTGCAACATCCTTATGGACGGTCGCAGCGCAAACGCGCAGCTCATCCGCAAGGAGAACGGGAAAAGCTATAAAGTGAACACGCATTACAGCAGTTTCAATGTTGAAATCGTAGACAGCCAAGCGAAGTACCTGCGTATGCGCAAAAAAGGTGAGGACGAACAGAACGACCGCATCACTTCTCCCATGCCGGGAAAAGTAGTAAAAATTCCCGTAACGGCAGGACAGGAAGTAAAAGCGGGAGACACCGCTATCGTTATCGAAGCCATGAAGATGCAGAGCAACTATAAAGTGACTTCGGATTGCCGTATCAAAGAAATTCTGGTTCAGGAAGGCGATAACATCACCGGTGACCAGACATTAATAACATTAGAACCGATTGCATAACACTAAAAAACGGATTGCATCATGGAAGAAATAAACAAAGCATATGCCACGTTCCGGGAACGTGACCGCATCGCTTCCCTCGGCGGGGGCGTTGAGAAGATAGAGAAACAACACGAAAGCGGCAAGATGACTGCACGCGAACGTATCGAGATGTTGCTCGATAAAGGGACATTTGTTGAACTGGACAAACTAATGGTTCACCGTTGCACTAACTACGGCATGGACAAGAACAAGATTCCGGGAGACGGTATCGTATCCGGCTACGGAAAGATTGACGGTCGCCAGGTATTCGTTTACGCCTATGACTTCACCGTTTACGGCGGTTCACTGTCCGCTTCCAACGCGAAAAAGATTGTGAAGGTGCAACAGTTGGCTTTAAAGAACGGTGCTCCGATTATCGCATTGAACGATTCAGGCGGTGCACGCATACAGGAAGGTATTGAAAGCCTTTCGGGATATGCCGACATTTTTTATCAGAACACAATGGCAAGCGGCGTGATTCCTCAAATCTCCGCCATTCTCGGTCCCTGTGCCGGTGGTGCCTGCTACTCTCCCGCCCTCACGGACTTTATCTTTATGGTGAAAGAAAAGAGCCACATGTTTGTGACGGGGCCTGACGTAGTGAAGACCGTTATCCACGAGGAAGTAAGCAAGGAAGAACTGGGTGGTGCCATGACTCACAGCAGCAAAAGCGGAGTGACTCATTTTATGTGTAACACCGAAGAAGAACTGTTGATGAGTATCCGCGAACTGCTTTCGTTCCTGCCGCAGAATAATATGGACGAAACTAAAAAGCAGAACTGCACGGATGAAACCAACCGTGAAGATGCCGTTTTGGACACTATCGTTCCGGCAGACCCGAATGTTCCTTATGATATGAAAGATATCATCGAGCGAGTGGTAGACAACGGCTATTTCTTTGAAGTTATGCCGAATTTTGCCAAGAATATCCTCATTGGTTTTGCACGTCTGGCAGGTCGTTCGGTAGGTATCGTCGCCAATCAGCCTGCCTACCTTGCCGGAGTGCTCGATATTGATGCCAGCGACAAGGCGAGCCGTTTCATCCGTTTCTGCGACTGTTTCAACATTCCGTTGATTACTTTCGAAGATGTTCCGGGCTTCCTTCCGGGATACACGCAGGAAAATAACGGTATCATCCGCCACGGCGCGAAAATCGTTTATGCATTCGCGGAAGCTACCGTTCCCAAACTGACCGTTATCACCCGTAAGGCTTACGGCGGTGCATACATTGTGATGAACTCCAAGCAGACAGGCGCAGACGTAAACTTTGCCTATCCAAGTGCGGAAATCGCAGTAATGGGGGCAGAAGGCGCGGTAAATATCCTGTTCCGCAAAGCGGATGCAGAGACTAAGGCGAAAGAACTGGAAGCCTACAAGGAAAAGTTCGCCACTCCGTATCAGGCTGCCGAGCTGGGATTCATCGACGAAATCATCTATCCGAGACAAACCCGTAAACGTCTGATTCAGGCATTGGAAATGACAGAAAACAAGATGCAGACGAATCCACCTAAAAAGCATGGAAATATGCCCTTATAACAACTAGATAGGTACTTGTCAAAGTACCACCACCAAAAACGGACTTACACAAATTCTGAAGAATGTCATTCTGAGAGTCTACGTAAGTCCGTTTTTTTATTACATTAAATAAGGAGTGAGATACTTCACCAGGAAATAACCGCCTACTACCAGCCAAATATAAAGAAGAAACGCCAGGACAAAAGGTTTCGCCCCCGCTTTTCTGAACTTGTCAATGCTTGTTTCTGTCCCAAGTGCAGTCATAGCCATTGTCAGCAGGAAAGTATCCAGTGTATTGATCCCCGCAACCAACTGCGCAGGCAGCAAATCAAAAGAGTTAAAAGCAATAACTCCCATAAAGCCGATTGCAAACCAGGGAATGGCAATCTTCTGAAATTTCTGCCCTTTCTGTACTTGTTTCTTTCTCGCTCTTGCCACCATATAAGTAGTAATCAAAAGCACCGGAACCAGCATCATCACCCGAATCATCTTCACTATTATTGCCGAATCCGAAATACCGTTTCCCATTGCGTCACCCGCTCCCACCACATGAGCCACTTCATGAAGAGTAGAACCTGTATAGATTCCCATTTGGTCGGGAGTGAGCGCACAAATTCCATTACGGTAGAGGAAAGGATATAAAAACATAGAGATAGTACCGAAGATTACCACGGTAGAAACGGACACTGCCGTCTTATAAGGTTTTGCTTTAATAGTAGACTCCGCACCGAGAATGGCGGCAGCCCCGCAAATACCACTTCCGATAGAAGTGAGCAACGCAATGCCCCTGTCCATTTTCAATAACTTACCGAGATAAATACCACCACAAATAGTCACCACCACAATAATAACATCAATCAACATAGCAGGCAATCCGATAGCCAGCACATCCTGAAAAGTCAATCTGAAACCATAGAGGATAATACCGATACGCAGAATCTTTTTCGAACAGAACTGTATGCCCGGCACCCAAGTTTCGGGAAGATTATTCCGCAAGCTGTTAGCATAAAGCATACCCAAAATGATACCTACAATCATCGGACTGAAAGAGAGACTTCTCACGAAAGACATCTCACCAATGTAAAACGCCGCACAAGAGAACAGTGCTATCAACAAGACACCGTGCAACATGCTGCTTCTTTTTTCGTTGAACATAAATTACTAGATTTTAGTGATACTGAATTTATTACTCTGTTTATTACTCTGCAAAGGAAGCCATTTTTCATCAAACCGGTTCACAGTATTTTTTTATACCGGATAATCTCCGGTTATACCTATCCATAATAAAAAACGGTACTTCGATTCACATCGCAGCACCGTCACAACACAAACACAAAATAAAACACGACAAAACTACTATGCAATCTTCCTGTTATGCCGGGGAGGCATATCTTGCTTGACTTATCTATATTCACATACCCATAAGAAGCTTTATCAGGCGATTTGCATAATTAAAAACAGACTAATCCGGATTTTGTTCACAGAAGTTTAAAGAAAATGAGGCAGGAACGGGATTTTAACAAGGAAAACAGCAACCACACCTCTTTATTCCAACAAACAAAGACAGCACAAAACAGTAATCAGTTCTTCTTATTCTCCTCCTTAAATCGGGTAGGTGTCATTCCCTTGATCTGCTTAAAGGAAGTACTAAAATACCGAGGATAAGAAAAACCGACCTCATAGGATATTTCATTAATGTTCATATTAGTATTTGTAAGCAGAAAAACCGACTTCTCAATACGCAACCGATTAATATAATCATTAACTCCCAAACCGGTCAGGAACTTCACCTTATTATATAAAGAAGCTCTGCTCATAGCCAACTTGTCCGTCAGGAATTTAATAGAAAGTTCTCCACCCGCCATGTTCTCATGGATAAGCATATTGAGTTTATTGAGAAATTCTTCATCTTCCTTGCTGTTTTTCGCTTGAGTTTGTTGCCCAGTTTCCTCCAGTCGGCTATCATCCTCTTTTGATGAGATATCAGACAAAGGAGTTTCTGCACAGTTATCTTCTTCACCTCGCTGTTTTTCTTCTTTACTACTGAGCATATCGTTTAATACGGCTTGCAGGAAATAGTTTACATTACCTTTCATATTGCGTTCTTTCCGACGATAATGAATATAACCTATGCTTGCAGTCATAATAATAAACAACACAGCGGCTACACCAATAAACCAAACTGTTTTATACCAAGGAGGAGTGACGATAATATGTATCAATTGTTTAGACGGAGTTCGGTTTCCATTCTTTGTATTACACGAAACCCATATTGAATAATTGCCTGCCGACAAAGAAGATAAGTTCAACACCGGATCATAAGTTTCAATAGACTGCTTACCTCTGCCTTCAATAGTATATTGTAATAGGTATTTCTGAAACACATCTCTGTTCTTGATCCGGAAGTGAACAGAAAGAGAATTATAATTCCATGGTATTTTTATTGTGTTTTCCTTTACCTTCTTCAAAGAAGGGCTACCATTAAAAAGAATTTCGGACAGATATATTTCCGGAATTTGAGTTTCGGTATAAGGAATATCCGTATTAATTTTAACTAACCCTTCCGAACCTCCTAAATAAATATAATCCCTATTGGATTGCTTTTGGTACGCAAACAAAATTTCGTTAGGCGGGAAACCATCCGAACTGTTCCAAAGAATAAATCTATTCTCTTTAATGATATAAGAATATAAATGATTTTGGGCACAAATCCATAAACGTCCTTTTCCGTCAGCAATAAGGTAAGAAATACCATTGAAAAGTCTGGTACGGATACGGTGATACTTTTGACTTTCCAGATCAAAAAATCCAAGTCCTTTGTTAGTGCTGGTCCATATCATACGATTGTTATCGTAAGACATGGAAGTAATAAGTTCATCTTTCTCCAACTCAAACAACAGCCGGATACTATCACTTTTCTGATCGACCCAAAAGGCCTGGTGAGCACACTTTAACAGAGAAAACCTATCATTGGAGTATGACAGGCAAAGTGCATCATTGGAAAAATCATAATCACGGTCAGTTTGCATCCTCGAAAATGTATGGTCATGCGTGTGGTATACATAAGTGCCGCAACTGATTATGTATATCTTACCGTCCGCCACCTGATTAGCCAGAGGGAGATAACCGTAAAAACATTCTTTCTTATTAGTTTCTTCGTCAACGATAGTAAAAGGACGGTATTTATGTGTTTTCTTATTGAACAGGAAAATTCCTTTGGTATATAAAGACACCATTAGCTCAGTCTCAGACACTTCGGCAATAGAAACAACTTTATCACCATAAGTAGAGGGGAAATGGATAAACTTGTCAGTAGACGGATCATACAGATTAATTCCTCCTCCATCCGTTCCAATCCATACTTTGCCGTCCTTTTCTTCATAAAGGCTAATCACAGATTGCTCGCTAAGGCCGTTGGTATTGTTCAAGATAGCTTCTTTATAAGTCTTTATATACGTTTCTTTAATACTGAATATCCCTCCACGCACACTTCCAGCCCATAAATTATCTTTCATGTCCTTGTACAACAAGGTTATGGAATTGACCGGTAAGGAAGAATAGTCCCCCACTATGTGTTGTAATTGCGAAAACTGAAAGGTTCGGGGAGTAAATAAATTGATTCCGCTCCCATCTGTTGCCAGCCATATATTACCATTATATTCCGCCATATCCAACACATAATTGTTTTTCAACCCGGAATTTTCTTTTGTGTAATGCTTCAGCATTTTTCCTGTCCGGTCATAACAGTAAAATCCATCTCCATAAAAAGCGGTATAAATGTGATGGTCTGCTGTTACGTATAACGATGTCAACAGATTCTGACTGCTTGGAATCAAAAGGGTGAATTGCCGGATGCGACAGTCATATAAATAGATTCCTTTCTTTCGGGTACCTATCAGAATCTTGCCATCTTCCAAATAAAGCATTTTCTGAATCCTATAATCCACCGGATTAATACCTTTGCCTTCTTCTTTTTCGATATGAATCGTTTTTAGTTCTTTGCTTTTGTAATCATAACAATGAATGGCATTCTCGCTACCAAACCACATACCACCTTCAACCCCCACAGATGAATAAATAATGGAGGAATTAACAGTGTTAAACTGGTCTTGTTCATCATCATACAGAGCTAGTCCCTTTGAAGTCGCTATCCAGAAATTCCCTAAAGAATCCTCTGTCAAATGATTAATATAGTTACTCGGAAGAGAATGAGGATCTCCCGAGTGATGAAGGTAAGTCTTTATCCCTTCCTGAGTATAGCTATTCAATCCGCTTTTGGTACCTATCCATAAAGTACCTTTATGGTCCAGTAAGATAGATTGGGCAGTGGATTGAGAAAGTCCTTGCTCTATGGAGAGTTGGGTGAATGAGTAATTAACGCAGTGTTCAGAAGAAAGCAGTTTTACCCCTGCCAGCAGAAATAATATTATGATTAAGGTACGGTACATTATAAATTCATTTTCTGCAAAAATACATTTTTTTCTCATCACTAAAAATCTGCACCTCATTTTTTCAGCAACTATCCATTAAAAAAGAGAGGCCTTTTCTAAAAAAAATCATCAAAAGCATCCTATTTAGACAAGATTTGACTCGAATTATACGATTCCTGAGTCATTTATAAAAGAAATAGAATACGTTTGCAATGTTAATTTTTAAAGTAAATTCTATGAACCAAAATTTAAGCGTATGAAAAAGGTTATACTTTTATTGTTATCAGCATGTAGCATATTTGCTTGCACTCATACTCCCAAATGGGAATTGGTGTGGGAAGACAACTTTGACGGTGCAGAGCCCGACACTAGTGTATGGAGCCGCATACCTCGCGGCAAACCTGATTGGCAAAACACCCAGTCTTTTGACGACCGTTGTTATGAAATGCGTAACGGCCTTTTAATCTTGAAAGGAATCGTCAATGACAATACAGAGGCAGACGCAGCCCAATACCTGACCGGAGGATTATGGACCAAAGACAAACGTGCTTTCCACGGAGGACGTATCGAAGTACGTGCCAGACTACACGGAGCAAAGGGAGCATGGCCTGCTATATGGACATTGCCTTATGAAACAGACAAATACTCATGGCCTATGGGAGGAGAAGTGGACATTATGGAACGTCTGAACCATGACTCTATTGTCTACCAAACCGTACACTCGCACTATACCTATACACTAGGAATAGAAAACAACCCGAAACACGGAAACACTATTCCCATTAATCCCGAAGACTTCAATGTATATGGAGTGGATTTTTGGCCGGACAGTCTTGTATTCCATGTCAACGGAAAACGAAACTTTGTTTATCCTCGAATTGAAACCGAACAAGAAGGACAGTTTCCTTTTAATATCCCGCAATATTTGCTAATCGATATGCAGTTAGGAGGAAGTTGGGTCGGTACGGTAGATCCGGCCGACTTACCCGTAGAGATGGAAGTAGACTGGGTACGCCATTACCAATGGAAATAAAACGATAAAAGTATTCTTAGTTACAAGAAAATAGATAATAAAGAACTTATTAACTTGCTTAAACTTTAAATTTATGAACGGACAAAAACAAAACTTTTTCCGCATTTTCTTAGCGGGCGTTCTTATACTGCTCTCTTTCGCAGTATATGCACAGGAAAACACAGTGACAGGTAAAGTGTACGATGTATCAGGCGAACCTATTATCGGAGCCAGTGTAGTGATTCAAGGTACGACACAAGGAACTATCACCGACATGGACGGTGCTTTTCAGTTGAAGGCACAACCTTCACAGACGTTGGTCGTTAGCTTCTTAGGATATAAGGATGTCATCCTCCCAATAGGAAACAAAAATAATTTTAAGGTTACTTTGGAAGAAGACTCCAAGAAACTCGACGAAGTGGTCGTGGTGGGATATGCCACCCAAAAGAAAGTGAATCTAACAGGTTCCGTGGCTTCTGTGTCATCCAAGGATATCCAGGACATCCCGGTAGCCAATACAGCTACTTTGTTGCAAGGTCGTCTTCCGGGTCTGGTACTGACTCAAAACGGTGCACAGGCCGGTAATGACAATCCGGAAATAAGAATCCGTGGTATCGGTACTTTTGGTAACAACAACCCGATGGTATTGATTGACGGCGTGGAAGGCAGTCTTTCACAAATTTCCGAAATCCCCTCTGCGGATATCGACAATATCTCTGTATTGAAAGACGCAGCATCTGCAGCTATCTATGGTGTACGTGCCGCCAATGGCGTTATCTTAATTACTACCAAACGAGGACAGGCCTCAAGTAGAGTGAAAGTATCCTACTCGGGAAGCTATACATTACAGACTCCGGGTATCGTTCCCGACTATGTAGACAGTTATAACTGGGCTCTTATGAAAAACGAAGTGAACCCTGACACTTTCTCACCGGAAGCTCTACAAAAACTGAAAGATGGTTCGGATCCCGATCATTATGCAAACACCAATTGGTTGGACGCCGTATTGCGCAATGCCAGTATGCACCAGCATCATTTGTCCGTATCAGGTGGTAGCGAAAATACGCACTTCATGGCCTCGGTAGCTTATTCAAACCAAGATGGTATCATGGTAAAAACAGGTGTAGAGCGTTTCTCTTTTCGTTCAAACCTTGACACCCGCTACAAACGTTTCACATTCGGGCTGAACTTGTCCGGTAACAAAAACAACGTGACGGCTCCCGCTGTTGCTCCTTCGGGCGAAGGCGGTATCATGCGTTTCGTATCTTGGTTCACTCGCCCCACCGTACCGGTGATGTACTCCAACGGACATTATGGCTATGTAGACGGTTCGTCAATGAGCGCCGAAATGGTGAAAAACCCTGTAGAGTTGATGTCCTTAGGACATCGCAGCAACGAATATTGGCGTTTCAACGGTAAGGCGTTTGCCGGTATTGAACTATGGGAAGGATTGAAGTTCCAAACAAGTCTTGCTTATGCTTTCGACCTGAATGCGACTAAGTCTTACACTCCCAAATCTCCTGCCCGCTATGATGCAGACGGAAACATTGTAAAGGCAGCAGGAGAGACTAATAAGGAAGAGGATTATTGGTACCGCAACGCAACATGGACAAATGAAAACTTGCTGACTTATAACAAGCAATTCGACAAACACAATATCAATGTACTGTTGGGGCATTCGGTCATCGGTTCACGTTTCTACAAAACAACAGCATCCATACAGGGTTTCCCAACCGAGAATATTTATGAGCTCAAAGGAGGTACAATCAATCCGGGAGCAACGGGGGAATCAGAAGAATATAAGCTCCAATCATTCTTCGGCCGTGTAAACTACAGTTATGATGACCGGTATTTATTCGAATTCAATATTCGTCATGACGGGTCCTCACGTATGCCCAAAGCCAATCGTTATGCCACATTCCCTTCATTGTCTGCAGGATGGGTATTCTCGAACGAAGGGTTTATGAAAGACTACAGAAACTTCTCTCTCGGAAAGTTACGTCTGTCATGGGGTAAATTAGGTAATCAGGAAATTGGTAACTACGCTTATGCAGCTACTTTGGGTGCAAGCGGAAATTACTTCTTCGACCAAGGTGCAGACAAGCAGGCAGGTATGGTACAGACATCCGTCCCCAATGAAAACATTAAATGGGAAACAACCCGCTCTGTAAACATAGCTCTCGACCTTGGATTCTTCAACAACAGAATACAAACCACCTTTGAATGGTTCGACAAGAAAACTTCCGATATCTTGATGCAACTGGCTATGCCCGGCATTTTCCTGGGTTCTCTCTCCGCTCCTTATCAGAATGTGGGTGCAGTCCGTAACCGCGGTTGGGAATGGACTGTAAATTACTCAGACAGTAGAGGTGACTGGGCTTGGAACGCCGGTTTCAACCTATCACGTGTAAAGAATGAAATCCTTGAAATGGGTGAATTGGAGGAAAAAATTGACGGCAATATAATCAACCGTATCGGCAACCCTATTGGCGCTTATTTCGGATATAAAGCAATAGGCATCTATCGTACGGAAGCCGACTTGCAACGTACCAACTCGAAGGGTGAAGTTATCAAACAAAACGGTGTGGCTCCCAAATTGGGCGATATCATGTACGCCGACCTTGATGACAACGGTAATATTACTCCTGAAGATCGCGATATTATAGGTAATCCATTCCCGAAATACTCTTATAGTTTCAACCTGGGCGCATCTTGGAAAAACTTCGATTTGTCTACTTTCTGGCAAGGGGTGGGAGGTATCTATCGTTACAGTTGGGAGACTTCTACCGACATTCGAGGCAACCTCACGAGCCGTTGGGTGAACCGTTATTCGGCTGACAACATAAATGCTCCCATGCCTGCACTAGGTAACACCATGAACGATTCTTATTCTTCATTCTGGCTTGAAAAATCAGATTACCTACGTCTGAAGAATCTGGAATTCGGCTATACTTTCCGCCAGGCCGAACTTGCCAAAGTTGGTATTTCCAGCATCCGTGTTTACTTTGCCGGAAGTAATCTATTGACGTTCACACCGTTGAAGAACTGGGATCCGGAAAAGTCATCGGGTGATACAAGAAATGACGTACATCCCAATATGCGTACTTATTCATTTGGATTAAACATTCAATTCTAATTACAAGGAGGACAAATATTATGATTAAGAATACAAAAAATATATGCAGAGTTTTACTATTATCCGGAATGTTATTATCTGCCAGCGCATGTTCGGACAGTTTTCTACAGACAGATTCTCCGAATCAGCCTTCCCAAACGACCTATTGGCAAACCGAATCGGATGCATTGATGGCACTGACCGCTTGCTACGACGCCATGCAAAGCCAAAACTTATATGACGACAACATTGACGGCTGGAAATTCGGATTTCTGGGACGCGAAACCAGCACAGACAATGGTGACCACACATGGGGTAACTGGATGCTAGGTAGTTCCATTTCACAATGTACCTCGGCTACCACCGATGAATGTTTTTCAATGTACTGGAACGCCAATTATGAAGTTATCAAGCGATGCAATATGTTAGTGGAAAACGTAGAACGCATACCAATGGAACAAGAAAAAATAGAAGCATACAAAGCTGAAGCAATAGCATTGCGCGCCCTGATGTATTGCAATCTGACTTCTGTTTTCCGCGATGTACCCTATCTGACAAAACCTCTCACTCTGTCAGAAGCCCAAGCACCCAAAACGGAGCGCAGCCAGATTATCTCTTCTTTATTGGAAGATCTGAAAATATGGATTCCTAAGATCCCCGTGATAGGAAAAGCACAGACAGGACGTCTGACTCAAGAAGCAGCCTACGCTATTATGGGACGGATAGCCCTTTTCAACCAGCATTGGGACGAGGCTATAAATGCCTACAAAAACGTTGTTGGTAAAATACAACTTTTCAAATCGGGAGACGGCAGCGACCCGGCAGCTAACTTTGCAGACTTATTCAAGGAAGCCAATGAAACAGCTGGTGAAGTATTACTGAGTGTTCACTACAAAGGCCCGGGACTGGGTGAAGGTAATTGCTTTGGAGTTTGCTGGTCTGCTCCGATGAATGCCATCGAAGGATCAATGAATTTATGCGATGATTTTTATTGCACGGATGGATTACCTATTGACAAGTCTCCTTTATTTAAGGGTAGCCTTGACAAAGGAGCTCATACAAAAGAGAATCCAGATATGGGACGTTATGAGAACCGCGACCCTCGTATGAAGGCAACATTGATGCTTCCGGGAATGGAATGGAACGGAAAGTTGTACACTAACAACTTACCTGCCAGCTCCACATGCTGTATCCGTAAATGGTTTACTCCCGAAAATACGGCAAACGAATATGACGGTAGCTTAGATTTCTATGTCATCCGCTATGCAGAGGTACTATTGTCACTCTCTGAAGCTATGATTGAAAAAGGCGGTTACTCCCAAGCGGAAATTACCAAGTATATCAATGAAGTCCGCGACCGCGTAGGTATGCCTGCTGTAGAAGAGGTAGAAGGAACTAATCTGGAACAAGATGAACTACGCGCCATTGTACGCCATGAGCGCCGTGTGGAACTGGCCTTCGAAGATTTACGCTTTGCCGACCTTTATCGCTGGAAAGATTTTGAGAATGCTCAGAAACGTATGCAGGAAGACAAGTCATTCTATGGCTTCGGAGCAGTCGAACGCAATAATCTACGTGGAGCACAAGATTTAGTATGGCCTATCCCGCAAAGTGAGATTGATACAAACCCGATGTTGGAACAGCACAGCGAATGGAAATAGTACTGCCTGATTGCAGTATATAAGTAAAGAGTGAGCACGAAGCCGGAATAAATTATGGTTTCGTGCTTATTCTTTTTTTAATGCAGCCATTTACTTGTTTCAAAAATTTCTTTCTGTCACATACATAAAAACGGTACCCCGATTCACATCGCAGCACCGTCACAACACAAACACAAAATAAAACACGACAAAACTACTATGCAATCTTCCTGTTATGCCGGGGAGGCATATTCACCGACTCATATATACTCGCATACCTACAAGTAGTCATCAGGCGATTTGCATATATAAAACATTCCTATTTCGGTTTTGTTCACGAAAAAGATGTTTTATATTTATTTTTTCTCTTTATAATCTTTCAGAAAGCCCTCCATTAGCCATTTTGCCAATGCTTGACGATTGGAATTTATCACCAGACGGCGCTGGTCAAAAGAGTTTTGGATATTGCCCAGCTCCACGAAAACAGAAGCGGGAGTAGTATGCGAAAGCACATACAAATTGCGTCCGCTCACTGTTCCTGAGAATCCCCGGTTCGGCTGGTGTTTTCCGTACTTTGATTCGAATGTGTCTTTCATATTATTCGCCAAGCGCTTGCTAACCGCTTTTTTGTTTGAATGATAGAAAAAAACATCAGTCTGCTTTCCCTTGCTACGGCTGTCTACATGGATGAAGATTGCCCGGCAGTAGGAATAATTCTTACGGTCTTTCTGGTAAAGGGCATTTATCTTGTTACAACGTTGCTGAAGACGTTGTACCTGATTCAACGGGATCGCATCGCCCATGCAAGTCTCCCGTTTGCTGTTCGACAGGTACGAATCGTCTCGAATACCGTCTTTGGCATCTTGAATGATGATATGAACTTCCGCCCCTTCCTGCATCAGGTTACGTGCCAGGCGAAGAGCGATGTCGTAAGCATATTCGTCTTCGTGAAGTTCGTGCTTCCCTACCCGTCCGATAGCTCCGGGATCGGGTCCGCCATGTCCGCTGACGACATAAAAGCAAGCACCTGCAAGGCGGTTGGAAGTGACTTTGACATTTGCCAGTTCCTTTCCAAACAAAGGTTCTTTAATAGTGGTTCCTATTTTAGTCGTTTTAGCTTTGGAAGATCTCTGCTGGGTTCCTGTACCTTTAGCTGTTGTATTTTTAGCCTCTGTATTCCCGGCAGAAGTTCCCGATGATTTCTTTACCGGCGGAATGACATAAGTCACGCCCACTTTCAGCACATTATTCTTTCCCAGTTTCTTCTTGTTCAGTTCGATAAAGTCATCGTAGTACTTCTTCGGAGAACGGTTGTGCCTCAACAGAAAAGACGAGATGCCTTCTCCCGACTTCGGAGTAGCCCTCTGCTGCGCCCAAAGTGCCGTACCCGAGAAAAGAAAAATTAAGAATAAAAGAATATAGAGTTTATTTTTCATATCTACACAATTATCTCCTTCACGTGAGTATCATTTCACTCATAAACAGGGCAAAAATACAATTATTTTCCCTACTTTTGCGCCATTAAAACATTTTTTGAAATAAATCATTAAAACCCGATAACATTATGGCAAAACAATTCAAGCCCGAAACCCTGTGCGTACAGGCAGGGTGGACGCCTAAAAAGGGCGAACCACGCGTATTGCCCATCTATCAAAGTACAACTTTCAAATACGATACCAGCGAGCAAATGGCACGTCTTTTCGATTTGGAAGACAGCGGTTATTTCTATACCCGCCTGCAGAACCCGACGAATGACGCTGTGGCCGCTAAGATTGCCGCCCTCGAAGGTGGTGTGGCCGCCATGCTGACTTCCAGCGGTCAGGCTGCCAACTTCTACGCTATCTTCAATATTTGCCAGGCAGGTGACCATTTCGTTTGTTCTTCCGCTATCTATGGTGGTACTTTCAACCTGTTCGGAGTGACAATGAAAAAACTCGGTATTGAGGTTACTTTCGTCAATCCGGATGCCGGCGAAGAAGAAATTTCCGCAGCTTTCCGTCCGAATACGAAAGCATTGTTCGGTGAAACAATTTCCAATCCTTCCCTCGAAGTGCTGGATATTGAGAAGTTTGCCCGTATCGCGCACAGCCACGGTGTCCCTTTGATTGTTGACAATACTTTCCCGACTCCGATTAACTGCCGCCCGTTCGAATGGGGAGCAGATATCGTTGTTCACTCCACTACCAAATATATGGACGGACACGCTACCAGCGTAGGCGGTTGTATCGTAGATAGCGGTAACTTCGACTGGGACGCTCATGCCGATAAATTCCCCGGACTTTGCACGCCGGACGAATCTTATCACGGGCTGACTTACACAAAAGCTTTCGGCAAAGGTGCTTATATCACTAAAGCCACTGCACAGTTAATGCGTGACCTCGGCAGCATCCAAAGCCCGCAAAACGCATTCTTACTGAACCTGGGACTTGAAACGCTTCACTTACGCATGCCTCAACATTGCGGCAACGCACAGAAAGTCGCCGAATATCTGTCCAAGAACGAGAAAGTAGCTTGGGTAAACTACTGCGGACTGCCGGATAATAAATATTACACTTTAGCACAGAAATATATGCCGAACGGTTCTTGCGGAGTTATCTCCTTCGGTCTGAAAGGCGGACGTGACGTATCTATCAAGTTTATGGATTCACTGGAATTCATAGCTATCGTCACTCACGTAGCAGATGCACGTAGCTGTGTGCTTCACCCGGCAAGCCATACTCACCGCCAGTTGTCGGACGAACAGCTTATGGAAGCAGGGGTACGCCCGGACTTGATTCGTCTGTCGGTAGGTATCGAAAATGCGGATGATATTATCGCAGATATCGAACAGGCGCTGAATGCATAAAAACTGATTATTACAGTATTACATCATAAAGAAGAGACTGGCTCAATTCCGTTTTGAGTTCAGTCTCTTTTTATTATCCTTACAATAAATTGCAATAAAATATGCCGTTCCAGTATGCTCTGACAAGGAAGTATTCTCACCCTTATGAGAAAAAATACTTATTACTATGAGAAAAAGTTCTCACTATGATGAGAATTTTTTCTCATCATAGTGAGAATACTTTGAGAAAAACCTTATCTCCTGTTTCGAATCTGAATCTCGGTGAAGCAGTTCGCCACTTGTTTATGATAAGTGTTACCGTTATTTCGACAAGCAGGAAATAAGTACTGCTCCGATCTACCGAAATGATGATACAGGGAATATATTCCACCTGTATCTCTTAGATCTTTTATCCGTGTCTCCTACATGAATCTCCGAACAGAAATCGTTAAAAAACATTATATTTCCGTATATACAAGATCACAACTTACCTGTTTTTTTCCATAATTTTGCAAACCGAATTAGAAAAGCAGGTATCAAGATGAAACTAAAGTATTATCAAATTTCCATTCGCTACGAGAACAAAATGCATGACTTCCACAGTTGGGGTGTAGCAGTGCAGATTTGATTATTTCTATAAGAACTACTCGCCACGACGCGAAATGCCGGCTTCCCTTCTTTGGAGGCGGCATGATATAGGAACATATATTTATCATTATCAACTAAATTTCTTTTTTATTTTATGAGCAAAAAAAGATGGCTCATAGTACCGCTATGCGTAGTACTATGCAGTCAGGGTTCATTTGCCCAAACACTTACCAGGAAAGTTTTGGGCATTAACGAGATGTTCCGTCTGGCAGACGAGAACAGTCAGAGTATTCAAACGTATAAAACCAGGAAGGAAGTTACCGATGAGGCTTTGAAAGCTGCCAAGTCACAACGTTTGCCGGACATCAGCGCATCGCTCTCTTTCAGTTATTTGGGTGACGGGTATCTGTGGGACCGTGACTTCAAGAACGGGCAGAACATTCCAATGCCTCATTTTGGTAATAACTTTGCGCTGGAAGCACAACAGGTCATTTATGCAGGCGGTGCTATCAGCAGCAGTATTACTTTAGCAGAACTCAGTCAGCAAATGGCTGCGCTGGACTGGCAGAAGAACCGGCAGGAGATACGTTTTCTTCTGACCGGCTACTACCTGGATTTATATAAGTTGAATAACCAGGTACAAGTGTTGCAGAAGAACCTCGATTTGACAGAACAGGTGATTCGCAATATGGAAGCCCGACGCACACAAGGAACAGCTCTGAAAAATGACATCACCCGTTATGAGTTACAAAAAGAGACATTGAAACTGCAATTAGCCAAAGTACAAGATGCATGCAAAATAATGAATCACCAACTGGTGACTACGCTGCATCTTCCTGCCGGAACGGAAATCATCCCCGACTCCACCCTACTGGACGAAGAAGTGAAGGCTCTGGCGGAAAACGACTGGCAACTACTGGCTTCGCAGAGCAATGTCGGTTTGCAGCAAGCACAACTGGCAATGAAGATGAGCAAACAGAAAGTCAAACTGGAACGCTCGGAACTTCTTCCGAAAATAGCTCTCGTAGCCGGTGAGCATCTGGACGGGCCTATCACTATTGAAGTCCCCGTGCTGGATAATAACTTCAATTACTGGTATGTAGGGGTAGGAATCAAATACAATCTTTCATCACTGTTCAAGAACAACAAGAAAGTACGCCAAGCAAAACTGAATATGCGTAAGGCACAGGAAGAATATTTACTAGCGCAGGAACAGATAGAGAACGGCGTCCAAGCCAATTATGTCAATTTCCTGACCTCATTTACCGACCTTCGCACACAAGAGAAAAGCGTGGAGCTTGCCAATCAGAATTACGACGTAACCAGTAATCGCTATAAGAATGACCTTGCATTACTTACCGACATGCTCGATGCCAGCAACATGAAATTAAGCGCAGACCTCGGTCTGGTCAACGCACGTATCAACGTGGTTTACAGTTTCTATAAAATGAAATATATCACACATACCCTTTAATTGAAAATCAATTACTCATACCCTTTTAAATAGAACAGATTATGATAGCTAGAAAGACTCAAAAGATTATATACAACATTCTGATTCTTTGTTTTCTCATTGGTGGTGCCACTTACGTTTGTTCCCGGTTCATTCATTTGGGAAATATTGAATATACCGACAATGCACAGGTGAAACAACATATCACACCTATTAATACCCGTGTACCGGGATTTATCAAGAAGATATGCTTTGAAGAATATCAGCAAGTACACAAAGGTGATACTCTCGTTATTATTGAGGATGCGGAATTCTGTCTTCGTGTAGCACAGGCGGAAGCGGATTTGGCCAATGCCACTGCGGGACGACAGGCAACGACCATAGGCATTGCCACTACCCAAAACAATCTGAGCGTAAGTGACGCAAGCATTGAAGAAGTACGTGTACAAATGGAAAATGCCCAACGTGAACTGAACCGTTTTGAGAAATTATTGCAGGAAGATGCTGTGACGAAGCAGCAATATGATAATGTGCATACAGCTTATGAAACAGCCAAAGCCCGTTACGAACAGGTATCGCGTGCCAAACAATCTACGTCTTTAGTGAAAAGCGAACAGACACATCGCCTAGGACAGAACGAAGCAGGTGTCCGCCTGGCAGAAGCTGCTTTAGAGCTTGCCCGTCTGAATCTTTCCTATACGGTTATCATCGCCCCGTGTGACGGTACCACAGGAAAGAAAGAGATTCTGGAGGGTCAGTTGGTTCAACCGGGACAGACCATGGTGGATATTGTAGACAGCAGCGATTTGTGGGTAATCGCCAATTATCGTGAAACCCAGCTTTCCAATATCAGAGAAGGCGCAGATGTGGAAATGACAGCAGATGCAGTGCCGGGCGTCACTTTCAAAGGTATCGTCGAATCCATTTCCGATGCTACGGGAGCGGCTTTCTCTATGATTCCGCAGGACAATGCAACCGGGAACTTTGTAAAGGTAGAACAGCGAATCCCCGTCCGCATCAGCCTGAAAGGAAACAAGCCGGAAGATTTAAAACGCTTGCGTGCCGGTTTCAATGTAGAATGTGAGGTGAAATATTAACGTATGGGAACACCTGTTTTAAATGGCCCTTTCGTGATGCCTATGTTCCGTAGCTTCGTACCGCGGAAGATACAACCGTGGATTTATCTGTTCATTGCCGTTACTTTCCAACTTTCGGGCGGGGTGTATTTGGGAGCATTGAACCAGATGATCGGGGGAATGGCGTTGATGCGTGAGGATATATTGATGTGTATGTACGCCAATCTCGCAGGTATGGCTATCTACTTCCCCTTGCTGTTCCGCATGAAGTTCCGTTTTACAAATAAGACGTTGCTCACATCGGCTGCATTGGGGGTATTGGTCTGTAACCTGATTGCTCCGCATATTACTTTCCTTCCGCTATTGTGGTTGATATGTTTCATCGAAGGCATGTGCAAAATCCAGGGAACCTTTGAATGTATGTCCAACATTCAGTTGTGGATGACGCCCAAACGGGATTTTACCGTTTTCTTTCCCTGGCTTCACATCGTCGTCTTAGGAAGCATCCAGTTGTCCGACCTGATAACGACTTATCTGATGTATCATTATCACTGGACATATATGAATCTTTTCATTGCAGGATTGATGATAATAGTCCTGTTGATACAGACCATTTGCGTAAAGCATTTCCGGTTTATGCGCAAGTTTCCGTTGTTCGGCATTGACTGGCTGGGGGCAGCGTTATGGGCGGCATTGCTGGCCGAGATAGCTTTCCTCTTCAACTACGGTGACTGGTATGACTGGTGGAACAGTCCGGTTATCCGTCAGTTGTCGGTAGTTATCCTGATAACCCTGTTTTTTTGCATCTGGCGCATGCTGACTATCCGTCACCCGTTCTTAGAGCCTAAAATGTGGAGTTACCGCTACCTCTTACCTTTATTGGGACTAATCACACTAGTGGAAGCATTTCTGGCAACCGAGCATGTATTGGAAGAAGTTTTTTATGAGGAAGTGATGAAGTATGAGGAGCTGGTAAGCGTGCAATTGGCGTGGTTTGCTATTATCGGTATAGTAATCGGCTGCGTATTCTCTTATTGGTGGATGCATATCAAACACTATAATTATGTACGTCTTATCATTGTCGGTTTCTTAGGGCTTATCGGCTATCTGATAGGGTTCTATCTGACAATCTCTACTGATATTCACATCTCACAGCTTTATCTTCCGACAATATGCCGGGGATTCGCCTATGCGGTATTAAGCGCCACCTTTATGGTCTGCCTGGAAGAAATCATGACTTTCCAACATTTTTTCCAATCGTTAAGTGTATTCAATATGCTTCACATGGTAGTCGGCGGTGTATTGGGTTGCGCGATCTATGCACAAGGACTGGCTTATTACGTTCCTGATAACCTGGCACGCTACGGGGCGGCAATCGACCATGTATCATTCAGCAGCAGTCCGTTCAATCTCGGTCATTACATGGAAGAGTTTATCAGTCAGATGATGGAAGTGAGCATCAAGCAGATTTATGGCTGGGTGGCTTATGCCTGTATCTTCCTATTCCTGCTGTTGCTGCTTTATGATTTCCCGGTGCGCCGTTCGTTGAAAAGCATGCCAAGCTGGAAAGAAGTGGCACGTGATGTAAAAAATACATTTTGGCGCACCACACATACACCATCCGAAAAAGAATAAGTAATAGAATTAGAAGCACGGCTGTTTAAGTATCAACCGTGCTTCTTTCAGAAACAGGACACAATTACAGTCAAATTACATATCGACTCATTATTTTAGTCATTTTGCTATAAAATTAATAGAAATTATCTCCGAAAGACGACAGATTCAAACTTTTATTCCTACATTTGCAGCCAAATGATAACTTATTAATAAAAATACAGATACCATGGCTAAAATAACCAAAGAAGCCGCTTTGCTCTATCACTCACAGGGCAAACCCGGTAAGATCGAGGTAGTTCCTACCAAACCTTACAGTACACAAACCGACTTATCACTTGCATACTCTCCCGGTGTGGCAGAGCCTTGTCTTGAAATAGAGAAGAATCCGCAAGATGCGTATAAATATACAGCTAAAGGCAATCTTGTTGCCGTTATCTCCAATGGTACAGCTGTGCTCGGACTGGGTGACATAGGCGCATTGAGCGGCAAACCCGTAATGGAAGGTAAAGGACTGCTTTTCAAAATTTATGCAGGTATCGACGTGTTCGATATTGAAGTGGATGAGAAAGATCCGGAAAAATTCATTGCAGCAGTGAAAGCTATCGCTCCTACTTTCGGCGGCATCAACCTGGAAGACATCAAAGCTCCCGAATGTTTCGAAATCGAACGCCGCCTGAAAGAAGAACTGGACATTCCCGTCATGCACGACGACCAGCACGGAACGGCTATCATCTCCAGTGCCGGACTGGTGAATGCCCTGCAAGTGGCCGGAAAGAAAATCGAAGATGTAAAAATCGTCGTGAACGGTGCAGGTGCCTCTGCCGTATCTTGTACTAAATTATATGTATCACTGGGCGCACGTCTCGAAAACATCGTCATGCTGGACAGTAAAGGCGTAATCAGCAAGGCGCGTACCGATCTGAATGAACAGAAAAGATATTTTGCAACCGACCGCACAGATATCCATACATTGGAAGAAGCAATCAAAGGTGCAGATGTATTCCTCGGACTGTCAAAAGGAAATGTGCTGAGTCAGGACATGGTGCGCAGCATGGCTCCAATGCCTATCGTATTTGCACTGGCAAACCCGACACCGGAAATCTCTTACGAAGACGCTATGGCAGCACGCCCTGACGTATTAATGGCAACCGGACGTTCCGACTATCCGAACCAGATTAACAATGTTATCGGTTTCCCGTACATCTTCCGTGGTGCTCTGGATACGCATGCCAAGGCGATCAACGAAGAAATGAAAATCGCCGCCGTACACGCTATTGCCAATCTGGCAAAACAGCCTGTACCCGACGTCGTGAATGCAGCATACCACGTGAACAATCTTTCTTTCGGGCCGGAATATTTCATCCCGAAACCGGTAGACCCACGCCTCATCACCGAAGTTTCCTGTGCCGTGGCAAGAGCTGCTATGGAAAGCGGAGTGGCACGTACCGATATCAAGGATTGGGACGCTTATTGCGTACACTTGCGCGAACTTATGGGATATGAATCCAAACTGACCCGCCAACTGTATGACACCGCCCGCCGCCACCCGCAACGTGTAGTGTTTGCCGAAGGCATTCACCCGAATATGCTGAAAGCCGCCGTTGAAGCGAAAGCCGAAGGTATCTGCCATCCTATCTTATTAGGAAACGACGAAGCAATCGGCAAACTGGCGGAAGAACTCGACCTCAGCCTCGAAGGTATCGAAATCGTCAACCTCCGCCACCCGGACGAATCGGAACGCCGCGAACGTTATGCACGCATTCTGGCAGAGAAACGTTCACGCGAAGGCTTTACTTACGAAGAAGCCAACGACAAGATGTTCGAACGCAACTATTTCGGTATGATGATGGTTGAAACCGGAGATGCCGACGCGTTTATCACGGGACTTTATACGAGATATAGCAACACGATCAAAGTTGCCAAAGAAGTAATCGGCATCCAATCGGGATTCAAACATTTCGGAACCATGCATATCCTGAACTCCAAGAAAGGCACTTACTTCCTGGCAGATACATTGATTAACCGCCACCCGGATACAAGCACATTGATTGATATCGCCAAACTGTCTGACAAAACAGTCCGCTTCTTCAATCATACACCGGTCATTTCGATGTTGTCATACTCCAACTTCGGCGCCGACACCGCAGGTAGCCCTGTCAAAGTGCACGAAGCGGTGTCATATATGCAGGAAGAATATCCCGAACTGGCTATCGACGGTGAAATGCAGGTCAACTTTGCCATGAACCGTGAGTTGCGCGACGCCAAGTATCCGTTCACCCGCCTGAAAGGTAAAGATGTGAACACACTGATTTTCCCGAACTTGAGTTCTGCAAATGCCGGATACAAATTGCTGCAAGCAATGGACCCTGACACAGAATTTATCGGGCCTATCCAAATGGGATTGAACAAGCCTATCCATTTCACCGACTTCGAAAGCTCTGTTCGCGACATCGTCAATATCACCGCCGTAGCCGTGATTGATGCTATCGTAGACAAGAAGAAAAAGGAAAGCAAATGAGAAGGCCGTTATCAAAATCACAAATAGTTTGTATCAGTCTACTTTGGCTGGCTCTTTGCTATTTGGTTCTTACAAAAGCCGAACGAATTGACGGAATGACAGTAGTAATGCTTGTCATTTCGGCAGCATTAGTCTTTATTCCTGTCTATAAGTCGATCAAAAAGAATAAATAAATATCTTTTTTTCTGGTTTTAATGCGATAAAATATCAAATTTGATGTTTTATCGCATTTTTCTTTATAAAATGTTTGCTAGTTCAATTTTTATCTTTACTTTTGCAACCGCATAAAAGAAATAGGTAATCGAAATTTAATCAACCAATAAAAGAAAAAAAGATTATGAATGCAGCAAAGGTATTAGACGATCTGAAAAGAAGATTTCCCAATGAACCGGAGTATCATCAAGCAGTAGAAGAAGTACTTTCTACTATTGAAGAAGAATACAACAAACACCCGGAGTTTGATAAAGTAAACTTGATCGAACGTCTGTGTATTCCTGATAGAGTATATCAGTTCCGCGTGACTTGGATGGACGACAAAGGTAACATTCAGACGAACATGGGTTACCGTGTTCAGCATAACAACGCGATTGGCCCGTACAAAGGCGGTATCCGTTTCCATGCATCTGTAAACCTTTCTATCTTGAAGTTCCTTGCCTTTGAACAAACATTCAAAAACTCACTGACTACCCTGCCTATGGGTGGCGGTAAAGGTGGTTCCGACTTCTCTCCGCGCGGTAAGTCAAATATGGAAGTAATGCGTTTCGTACAGGCTTTCATGCTTGAATTATGGCGTCACGTGGGTCCTGAGACTGACGTTCCTGCCGGTGACATCGGTGTTGGTGGTCGTGAAGTAGGTTTCATGTTTGGTATGTACAAGAAACTGACTCATGAATTCACCGGAACATTTACCGGTAAAGGACGCGAATTTGGTGGTTCATTGATTCGCCCGGAAGCTACCGGTTACGGTAACATCTATTTCTTAATGGAAATGCTGAAAACTAAGGGTACTGACTTGAAAGGCAAGACTAGCCTGATTTCCGGTTCCGGTAACGTTGCTCAATACACAGCAGAAAAAGTTCTTGAACTGGGTGGCAAAGTGCTGACCATGTCCGACTCTGACGGTTACATCTATGATCCGGATGGTATCGACCGCGAAAAGCTGGATTATATCATGGAACTGAAAAACCTCTACCGTGGTCGTATCCGCGAATATGCAGAGAAATATGGTTGCAAATATGTAGAAGGAGCTCGTCCTTGGGGCGAAAAAGCAGATATCGCCCTGCCTTCTGCCACTCAGAACGAACTTAACGGCGACGATGCCAAGACATTGGTTGCCAACGGTGTAATTGCAGTTTCCGAAGGTGCTAACATGCCTTCTACTCCGGAAGCAATCAAAGTATTTCAGGATGCTAAGATTCTTTATGCTCCGGGTAAAGCGGCTAATGCTGGTGGTGTATCTGTATCAGGTCTTGAAATGACTCAGAACTCTATCAAACTGAGTTGGAGTGCAGAAGAAGTTGACGAGAAACTGAAAAGCATTATGAAGAATATCCACGAAGCTTGCGTTCAGTATGGTACTGAAGCCGACGGATATGTAAACTATGTGAAAGGTGCTAACGTAGCCGGATTTATGAAGGTTGCAAAAGCAATGATGGCACAAGGTATCGTATAATCAGCCCATAAGATATAAGTAAGCTATAGTTTATTAAAAACTCCCGCTTTCCTAAGGGAAAAGCGGGAGTTTTTTTATACAGTCTCAAAGTATGGTTCCGCAAAAGGTTACGAACTGAACGGTTATATGGGAAATGACAGGATTTTCCCGATATAAAACAGAGACTCCATGAAAAATTTCGAATTGTTCATCAAACAGCGACATACATGTTATAAAACAAATCCAGCATACAGAACGGAAGTTGCCATATCATTCTCACAACCCCATTTTTTCTTTTAACATTCAATGTCAATTGATATTCAACTCTTTTATCTACCTTTGCATACGAATAATCCATTAATTCTGAATAAACAGATGAAACTAAGAAATGTATCAGCCGGAATAGTCTTATGTCTGACAATGGTTTCCTGCATCCAAGATGAAGCTTTGAATGTCGAAGCAGCTATAGACGGATGCAGCGGTACTAACATCCAATTATCCACTATTAATCCTAGTAGTAAAACAGCTTCTATTTATGTATCTAAGTCTACAGACTTATCTGCATTAGAAATTAAATTCACATTACCAGACGGAGCTAGTATAGAACCTGCTAATGCAATAGCAAATGATGCTCCTCCCAAATATGACTTTTCTACTTCACAGATCCCCATTACTCCAGAACAAACATTGGAACAGTATCAACGTAAGTTCAGAGTTACATCTGAAAGTGAAACAACTGAAGCTGTCTATACCATTACTGTAATCAAATCTGAACTTCCTACAAATTTCCATTTCGAAAACTTAGTAGATGGAAGTTCCGATTACCATGAACTTTATGAATTTAATCAGCAACAAGGAGAAACGCTCCAATGGGCGAGTGGAAATCCGGGCTTCAAACTTACCGGTATGGCAAAGTCCCCCTTTGATTACCCAACTTTACAAACTGAAGGTTATATAGGTAAAGGTATTCGACTAGAGACAAAGAGTACAGGAGATTTTGGCGAAAAAGTTAAGATGCCAATTGCAGCAGGTAACCTTTTCATCGGTACATTCATAGTAAAAGATGCATTAAGAGATGCCAAAGCTGCTACAAAATTCGGATTCCCATTTTTCAAACATCCAAAAACACTAAAAGGATATTATAAATTTCAACCTGGCACTGTTTATATTTCGGGCACTGATGAAAACCGAAAGCCTATAATAGATCCTTCAATGGAAGGAAAGGATAAAGGTGATATATATGCCGTCTTATACGAAGCTGACGATGTGGAAGATTTCCTTGATGGATATAATTCCCTAAATCCCAATAAGATTATAGCTCTTGCAAGAATCCCGTCAATAGAAAAGACGAGTGAGTGGAAACAGTTTGAATTACCTTTTGAATATAAAAAAGCAATAGATGAATCAGCTCTCAAGGAAGGTAAATACAAACTCGCTGTTGTATTCTCTTCCAGCATAAATGGAGCAGAATTTAAAGGTTCAGTAGGAAGTACTTTGTGGATAGACGAGGTAACTATTCAGTGTAAAGAAGACAACGAATAATAACTTAAAAAGTAATTTATATATGAATAAATATATATTGGCTAGTATTGTTATCCTTTTTTGCAGTATCAGCCAAATCAATGCACAATCGTCCGAACACAAAGGACTACTATGGTCTTCTCTTCATGGACTAGACTATCAATTCAAAGCAGGTGTAAATATCGGTGGGACATCTCCTCTTCCCCTTCCCGAAGAAATCAGAAGCATCGAAAGCTATTCTCCCGGACTTGCTATTACTCTGGAAGGTAATGTAACAAAATGGATAGATGTCCAAAAGAAATGGGGAGTTAGTTTAGGAGTACGTCTTGCTAACAAAAACATGACTACCGAGGCTCTAGTGAAAAACTATGGTATGGAAATATTCAACGACATAGGCGGAAAAGTAGAAGGACTTTGGACAGGAGGAGTCAAGACTAAAGTCAAAATGTCTCTTTTGACAATACCCATATTAGCCAACTACAAAATCAGTGATCGCTGGAAATTGGTTGCGGGGCCTTATCTATCATATATGATGGATGGTGATTTCTCTGGACATGTTTACGAGGGCCATCTCCGCTCCCCGGATGCTACTGGTAGCCGCGTTAATTTCGAGGGTGATAATATAGCAACTTATGATTTCTCTAGCAGTCTACGCAAATTTCAATGGGGATTACAGCTAGGCGGAGAGTGGAAAGCCTATAAACACCTAAATGTGTACGCTGACCTAACATGGGGACTAAACGATATTTTCAAGAAAGACTTTACTACAATTTCGTTTGCTATGTATCCTATTTATTTGAATATAGGATTTGGATATGCATTCTAAAGATAAGTACACAGGGAATCTCCTATGTAAAACCGAAATATTATTTTAAGAGAGTATACAAAAAGAGGCTGTCTCAAAATAGAAAAATTGGATAGACTTACTTATAATCTATAAGTTACGATATAAAAATCTCCTGTTTTAGCTTTCATCTATCTTAATGATATGGCTAAAACCAGGAGATTTTTTACTTTTAAGTTTCAATCTATAAGATTTTTGCTTTAGCAATTCTATTTTGAGACAGCCTCTTTTTAGTTTAGTTTTCAAGCGAAAGGAAGCTATATTTAATTTAACAAAAGAAAACCTCCAACAGAAAAAATTATTCAGTAGGAAAGGAATATATTTATAATTTCACTCATTACCGTACGGAGACGAATGAAATGCTATAATAGTTTGCAACATTGCTTTTGCAGCCTATAACTCTTTGATTTCATCAAGAGACAGTCCTGTGTATTTGGATATGAAATCAACCGCTAATCCGTCCGACTTCATTTTTCGGGCAACTTCAAACTTCTCTTGCTCGATACTTTTTTCAATCCTCTGCGTTCCGCACTGTTATACAACGTCTTTTCCACGCTGATAATGTCCCAAAAATTTTCATATCCCAGCAGTTGCGCATCGGTAAAAGCTGATTCCTCCAATGCATTAATAGCTTTTTTCACTTCCGGATTATCTATCAAATCTTCGGGCACTTCGCGAGTGTTTTCGTTGATTTCGGTCAGATAGCGTAACCACAACACTTGCATCTTCTTTTCACTATATGTATGCGGGCTGAACTTGGGTAGTTCTACGAATATCAAATGCAGGCCATCAATCACTCTATCGGTATTCTCTTCATGAACCAGACGATAATAGTGATAGAAAACCGGTAATTCAGATTCAAACATTTCGTTCACTAGATTGAGCGAATACACAGGTTGAAGCAGTTCATATTACTCGCCCGAATTGATTTGGCGTACGTATGCTTTGGAAGCATTGAGCAATACACGCTGCTTGAATTCCAGAGACCAGATCATCTGCATCTCAGCAATAAACTACTGCCTTCCGAACTTATCCTTGCAACGCACGTCCACAATGCTGTTTTTACGCAATGGATTATCCGGCACAATTTCGGCAGGAAGATATTCAATATCAGTAATCTCCTGACCGACAGAAATGGGAAGCAAGGCGTTAAGCAAGCTCATCACTAAATCGGGATGCTCACCAAATACACGTTTAAAAGTCAAGTCCGCCTTTGGATCTAAGTATTTCATAATCTCATTATTTCTTTTTTAGACATACAAAAATAAAGTTTATTTTTCTAATAAAAGAGAAGAAAGGAGATATTTGCCCCGATAGGGCACGGCTTTTTCATTTAAGAAATATTGTTCATCGCTTGTTATTGTAGTAAAAATCCTACTGCGCAGCGATGCGGAAACACCGCCTTAGGTGTTTCTTCTTATCGTTCATTTTTGACGGGATACTATCTCCTTGTGTTGATGGTTTGAATTATCTGCATATTTGGAAGAAATGAAAAATGTTATCTTATATTACTTCGTAAACGAATGCACTTTTCGATGCTCCTCTATTCTATAATACAGTT